>SAMEA3663028__coassemble_57_pt1 | contig 65826 bp, 53 predicted proteins | sample SAMEA3663028__metabat2_high_PE_020 | metagenome-assembled genome bin SAMEA3663028 (sample SAMEA3663028) | pig gut metagenome | biome: pig gut; feature: pig-associated habitat; material: faeces | place: France | collected 2012
ATGAAGTAGGTCTCATTCCACGCTTTATTCCTTTAAGTCTGTTAATTACATCTTCTGCTTTCATTCCCTCAACGAGCTTTCCGATACCCTGAAGATTACCGTTACAGCCCCCGATAAAGCTTACATTCTTAACTGTTCCATCAACTAAATCAAAATTAATCAGCTGCGAACATGTACCGCTTGTTTTGTATGTCATAATATTTCTCCTCAATAAAGTCCTGTAATTGCTGTGGATGACTGTTTAAAAACAGCCAATCTATTATATCACAATTATTAATTCTTTTGGATGAGGAAAATTATATTTACAAATATTAATCAATGAACCTAGATTACAGGCACCTGAATTTCTGTGAGCCACTCGCTTTCGTTTTCCTTATTCCAGACTCCGTCAATGTAGCTTTCCCTGATACTGCCTGATATTTTGTATCCGTTTTCTTCAATATATTTAAACAGTACTTCATACGAAGACATTAGTGTGCCATATGATCCTTTATGAAATATCGATGCAACTTTTAGACCGGGCATTGTTTTAAATTTAAGCTCGCCAAGCTCTTCTTTAATTTCTGTTACCGCTTCGCAAAGCTCGACTTCCACCTCTTCTTTCTCAACTGCCTCAAGATAATTTGTGAAGCAGTATTCCGGAAGTGCACATACGCATCCTGCACTTTCCATTAATTCGCCCATTAAAGGCATTTTTTCAAATAAACTGTCATATGAAGTAAGCTTTGTCTTCATATATGCTACTTTGCATTCAGGCAGTGTTTTTATTAATACCGGTGCTAAAAGGCACGGTCGCTTTTTTGCCAAATATCCATCAAGTATGGCAATCTGTGCCGTAAGCTCTGCAACCTTAGTCAAAAGCTCTGACTTCTTCTTAAGGATAACCGACTCCTCGTCATCACATGACCTAAGATTCATAATTTCATCAAGCGTAAAGCCTGCCGTTTTAAGTGCCTGAATCTGGTGGATTAACGCCATCTTATCAAGCGTATAATATCGGTAACCGGTTTCCTCATCAATCTTTGTAGGACTAATCAGCCCTTGCTCTTCATAAAATCTGAGCGTCTTCACGCTGACACGGTTCATCGTCGCGAACATCCCAATTCTATATAAAACCGGCTCAGTCTTCTCACATGAGTTGTGAGTTTCATTCATCTTCATAATTTGCTCCATTCATTTTGGCACCCGGTGCCGACAGTATTATATTTATTCCCAACGGAAGGTTTTTACTGAAATTAATATACATATAGCTGCAATGACAGTAAGAACAATTACCGGCAAAAACACCCCTTCATATGTTCCGATTGAGATTTTCTTAAGCGTTTCAATACCTACACCGAGCGGCATCCATTTTATTATTGCTCTTACCGGGGCAGGAAATACTTCTGCCGGGATTGTCGCTCCCGAGAATAAAAGCATAGGGAAATACAAAACACTTGTTACGATATTCATTGACTTTGTCGTACGGCACACACCGGCAACTAACAATCCGATTGAGAACATAGAAAGCATGGTGAGTAACCAGACAATGATGAAAACAAGCACATTTCCACTCATTCGATATCCAACAATAACAGCCGCTATTGTAAGTAGAACCGTTGAAAAAGCTGCCACCATTACACTCGATATTATATCACAGGCTAATATCCTTATAGGTGAACACGGACTGCAATACATTCTTCTAAGAATTCCGCGGTCTCTTAAATCAACTATTGTGATTGGTATGCTCATAAATGCCGAGCAGCATATTCCGACTGTTGAAAGTGACACAAACGCACCCTGTACAAATGTAAGCCCGGAGTCTGCTGCAGCCTTATTACCTGCTATCATTGTGATAAGTGCAAATACAACAAGTGGCATTAAAATACAAAATACAATTACATCAGGTGAACGGAAAAATATTTTCTGTTCTATCTTATACATATTAAAAAATCTTTTCATAACAGCTCTTCCTCTCCCATATAATACAAATATGCTTCTTCAAGATTGCTCTTGCCGGAATGCTTAATCACTTTGCTTATTGTTCCTTCGGTAATCTTTTGACCTGATTTGATGAGACAAACCCGGTCACAAAGCGCTTCTGCTTCTTCCATATAGTGTGTTGTAAGAACAATCGTTAATCCCTTTTCCCTTAACTGCTTTAGTGTCAGCCATACTTCTCTTCTTGCTGCAACATCAAGTCCTGTTGTAAGCTCGTCAAGAAATACAATTTCCGGGTTTCCGATTAATGCGAGTATTACTGACAGTTTTTGTCTTTCACCGCCGGAAAGTTTGTTTACATAACTTTTCTTTAACTCACTTAACCCAAAGGTTATTAAAAGCTCATTGTAATCAGAAGGCTTCTCATAAAGTGATGCATATTCAAGACATGCTTCTTCTACTGTCATCATATTCTGATATTCAGTATGCTGAAGCTGAACACCAACCTTCTCAAACACCTTCTTTCTGTTTTTTGAGGCCTTCATTCCCAGTATTGTAGCTTCGCCACTATCAGGTTCTTTAAGCCCCAAAATCAAATCAATCGTTGTACTCTTGCCCGCGCCATTATGTCCTAAAAGCGCGAACACTTCTCCCTTATTCACTTCAAACGAAAGATTATCAACAACCTTCCTGCCTTGAAATGATTTTGAAAGATTTTTAACTCGAATGCACTGTTCTAACATAAATAAATCCTCCTTGTTTTATTACAAGAAGGATTTTACAACCTCCCCTAAAGGGGAGAGTCAAGCTGTTATTCTATTTATTATTTATTCCTTATTATGTGCTCCTCCTGAATAGCTGCAAAAGTTGCCACCAGACACACAATAATAGCCGAACATGTAATAGTGTTAGCTATCATTTACACAAAATCCTTCTCAATCTCCTTAACTCTTTCGTATATTCTCTTATTCACCGGAACATCTATTCCGTGCTTTGCTGCAATCTCAATTACTGTACCGGCAAACATATCAACCTCAGTCTTTCTCTTAGCTATTGCATCCTGCCGCATAGACGGATAGCCGTTCGGATCAAGTGAGTCGGTAATATTAAGGTAATAGTCGATATCTTTATCAGATAACGCAACACCCTCTGCATTAGCTATGCTAATTACTTCCTTCATAGCACCGATAAGAGTGTCTCTAGCCTCTCCTTCAGAATTAGCACCTGAGTATGTTGTCTCATATATCATGCATGTCTGGTTGATTCCGACATTAAGCATGAACTTGCCCCACATTCTGTAAATAATGTCATCATCAACAGTATATGGCATTTTGATTTCATCAAAGAATTCAATAACCTTCTTAAGACACGTATCGTCTTCGCCCTTTTTTACACCGATTCTTAACTCGCCCATCTTTGTATAAGTTAATGAATCGCCATCTCTCATTGCATCCATCCCCTGTGCAACGGTATATATGATATTACTTTGTCCATACCTTGCGCCAATGATCTGCTCACTTGTAATACCATTCATAACAGACATAATAATTGTGTGATCATCAACTACATTTCTCATAGTATTAAGCGCTGACTCAAGTGCGTTATACTTAACCGCCACAATTACTAAGTCAGCAGGCTTAGCATTATCCGCAAGTTCTATATTAAAGCTCTTATTCTCATTACATATTGAGAAATGTCTGTCTTTATAACGCAAATACCTGTCTTCATCCACAATAAAACTTACTGCATCATTTCCCTTTTCTTCCTTAATCTTATTACCGTATAAAAGCCCAAGTGCTCCCATCCCGATAATCGCTGTTTTTTTAATTTCCGACATACTTAATTCCTTTTTCCTTCCCTAATTTCTTTATACTATGGTTTGTAGCGGCTTTTTGAACTTATATTTGCGGTCAAAAATTGTGACCGCAAATATTCAACTTCTTCATCAGATAATTGAAACTTCATATCATTCTGAAACCTTTCAATATTTCTTTTACCTGCTGATTAAATATTCTTTACTTAATGACGTAATTCGATTCACATCACTTTGATATCATTTTAAGAAATCTTTTATCATTCATCTGCTCATTTGTAACATACTTACCATCATAAAACAACGCATATGTTGTAATCGGTGTTGGTACATTCCGGGCTTCTTCTCTGCTCTTTATATGAACTGCCGTGAATTTAATATCTTTTTCTTTTGCAAGATTCTCTAAAACAGGGACATACTTTGCATTATATGGACACTGACAGGTGTAGAAAAGAACATACCCTTTTTCATCGATATACGGATGCCTGGCAATTTCCTTAAACCTTGGCCGCCCTGCTTCTTTTTCAAATGGCAGATACCAAAGCTGTACCCCATTATCTGCTTCGTCACATGGTTCAAATTCTTTATAACTTAAGAACTTAGGATCTGCAAGAAATGGTTTCTTTTTACCACACGCTAAAATACAAAGTCCCTTTTTCCCTTTCTGTTTACTATCCTCTATACAAAAATTAAGTAATTCACTTGCGTATCCGTGTCCTTTAAAAGAACCCGCAACCCACAGGCAATCAATATACATATATCCCTCTGCATCTATTGGATTCCATGCATACTCTGCGGGAATATATTCGATAAAACACTTTCCACGCTCCACACTCTTCAGAAACACAAGCCCTTCATCAAATCTTTCCGCCAGCCAGGATTTTTTTGATGAAACCTGTATGTCATTATTATTGGAAATAGCGCAACAGATATGTTCTTTCTCCAAATTCTCTTTTGTAACTTGTATAAATTCCATTTGTTTTTTCTCACTCCTTGATTTTAATCACTATATTATCCCAACACTTTCATCAGTTCATCAATATCTTTTTTAATAAGTGGTGACATATTTTCCTTATTTTTAGAAACGTCTATATGATTAACAGCATCAATAACTGTGTATTTTTATCTTGTAATTTATATATCTATTTTCATATCGCTTTCACTTCCTGATATATTCTAACATCAACAACACGACATCTGTATGTCATGTTTATCTCATTATATACAATATTTTTCAAAAAATCACAAAAGCCTCCGAATATCCATCAATTCGTATCATCTGATTGGATAAGATAGATATTATTCATATCAGTCTTAATTTTTTTAGTATTATTACCTTGTCCCTTTGACACTCCTGTAACTGATTTTGTTTTATATAGTGACGCATTTCACGAAACGCACGCATAATGAAAATACTTTGCTGTTCTGCAAGTTTTCCCTTCAAAACAGTTTCGAGCATGTATATTCCTTGCTCAGAAAAAGCATATGGCATTTTTTTGATATTGGTGCCTCTTTTATCTCCCTTTTCATTCAAAGTCACAATTTGTGACTTTGAAAACTCTTTTGGCACTTCTTCTTTTTTAAGTTGAAACATAAAATCCTCTAGGAACCTATCAATATTTCTTTTCACCTGTTGATTTAGTGCTTTAACTTCATATCCATAAATCCCACCGCCATATCTTCCGGATTTCGTAAACAGCCCTATTGCACCTAATTCGTCAGACCATTTCTTGATAGAGAACAATTCCACCAGAGCACCTTCCTTCCACGTAAAAGAGCACCGGTTTTTCCGATGCTCTGTATCTAAACCTATTATATTCCTTTATGCTTTATGCATGATTTCAAGCATTTCCTTTGGCGTAACTATATAGGATTTTGCAGGAAAATGCTTGATATTTCCTGTCACAAGATATGCTTCATCGTGCTCCTTGCGACCTTCCATAACCACTTCGTAGAAAACGATATCCTTAGGATCAGGAATTATTTCCTCTACTGGAACCGCATCCACAAATATTCCTCTATCAACGATTCCATCAATCAATATCTCCACAGTATTTTGATTGAACTTAAATTTGGGTCGTGCTAAAACCTCCCGGTACTCTGCTATCATTTCATCACTTAACAAAGGAATCAAATCACCCAAAAGTGCCTCATTAGCAATCTGACCTGGAATAGACTGAATTTTTAACATTGCGGAGACCAATACATTTGTATCTATTACTGCATAATATCGCATCGCATTGCCTCCTGTTATTTTGCCTTTCTAACTGCCTCAATTTCAGCATTTATTTCTTCCAATGACATTTCTGAAGTACCATTTTCCACTGCTGCATTGCTTAACTCCTGAAGAGCTCTTGCTGCTCTTTCAGCTTTATAATCGTTCTTTGGCAATGTCATATTAAAAGGAACACCATTTACCATTACCGATCTTTTTAAAAACATTCTCACCGCAGTAGATAAATCAATTCCCAATGCATCATAAACAGCAGTTGCCTGATTTTTTAATTCATCATCAATTCTAACCTGTACTAATGTAGTTGCCATATCAAGCACCTCCTTTATTTATTTGTACTTCAATTGTACTACATTGTATGACATTGTCAATCAGATATGAGTTAAATTCAAAAATTACTCTTCCAAGTTCCTTAAGCCATTGACCTTTCAGTGTGATTGTCTGCTTTTTCGGTTGCTCAAGAGGCACACAGTCTCATTGGTGTCCTCTGTAACCCAACTAATATCCTCTACCATATTTCCTTTATAGTATACGGGGAAATTAAAAGTAATACTCTTAATCCACCTACCATCTTCCTGTTTTTCTTCAAAAATTTGTATCTCTTTTATCAGCATATTATACAGTCTTTTCTTGTCTCCGTCCGTCGTTTTATCAAGGACTCTAACAAACGCCATAAGATTTTTATAAATTGTGTCGCCCGTGATTTTGTCCTGTTCTATCTTTACCTTTTCTTCCTTTTTCTGCTGAATATATTTTTTTGTTTCTGCAATTCGGTTATAAAAATCATTGAGCCTTTCGTTTAAGTCCTGCACTCTTTCTTCATAAATATCATTTATTTCCATATTATCAATTTCAGACATTAAACGGTTCTTCCTAATCTCAAGTGACTTGAGGTTTTGTTCTAATCTATTAATATCTGCATCAACCTCACTGGTATCAACCTTTAACCTTACCTTTTCTTTCATACGTTCCGTGAACTTTGGATTGCTAACAAGGCTTACCACTATCTCTTTAACTGCTTCATTTACTACTGCCTCTCCGGGCTGTCTATGAAATTCACACCTATAGCCTGTTTTCGCTTTTCGATTATTGCAATAATATGAATAATAAGTTTTATATAAGGACCCGTCTGGTTTTCGCTTCCTGTTAATATTTCCAACCATTCCTCGTCCGCATAAAGGACATTTAATTAGACCACTTAACTGAAACTCATGCTCTTTATCGTATACCTTTTCGAGCCTTTTAACTGTCTCTTGTCTTTTCTTGTGTGCAAGTTCCCATAACTCTTCCGATACGATAGGCTCGTGTATGCCTTGATACACTCCATACTCTTTCTGTTCAACTTGATTTTTTTTCTTGCCAAAATGAATTTTACCCTTATATACTTCGTTATCCAGGACGTTCTTAACAAAATAATGGCTGAATGTATCAAGTTTGCCGTTATGTCTGACTTTCTTACTGATACCTTTCTCAAGAAGATAATTGGCAACACCAGCATATCCCATGGTGGTGTGAACATATCTGTCAAATATAATCCGAATGACTTCTGCCTCGTCTTCAACAATCTGTAACTTGCCGTCAACAAGTGTATAGCCATACGGTGCAAAACCGCCATTCCACTTGCCGTCCTCGGCTTTCTGTATTCGTCCTGCCATAGTCTGCACAGCAATATTGTGTCTCTCCATTTCTGCTATGGCCGCGAGTATCTTTAATATGACTTCGCCCATTGCGTTAGTGGTATCTATACTATCCTCAACGCATACCAATTCACATCCATTATCCTTCAAAATTTGAAAGCTATTAAGGACGTCGCGAGTGTTCCTGCCAAATCGGCTTAGTTTAAATACGAACACCAAAGACACATTATCCTTATGCGTTTCAATATCATTAAGCATACGGTTAAAGTTATCTCTGCCCTCTATTGATTTACCGCTCTTACCCTCGTCTTGGTATATTCTTACAACTTCATAGCCCTTAGCCTCTGCCATAGCACGACACCTATTCTCTTGTGCTTCAAGTGAATATCCGTCAACCTGCATTTTGGTTGACACTCGTGTATAAATGTAACATTTATTTACTTTATTTTTTGAAATTGACTTAGCCCTCATATATCCATACTCCTTTCACGGTTGTATGAAATAATCATAACAGCTAAAAGAAAAGGTGCCAACCCAATTCAAAGATTAGCACCACCAATTTTTTTGTTCCTTGTTTAATATCGTATAATCCGGCCCACTACCCAGATATTCAGTAGTCCAACTTCCATCTTCATTCTCGCAACAAATTACTACCTGCAAACTGTCATTACACTTTACTGAAATTATTCCACAACCTATACTCTTATTAGTCATTGTAGCACTTGTATATCGTCCACCGGGGTCGGGACAAGGGGCTATTGCTTGCCAAGCCTTATCATATCGGAACGAGGCCGGGAACGCTCCATGTGTTACTACTCCTATAAAGTTTTTTCCCGCTCCCTCTGGATAGGTAGAACCAACTCCATAAGTTAAACCGCCAACTAAACTAGCCTGTTTTACATTACCCACAAATCGGTTCGCCCACATAATAGGTTCTACATTTATAAACACAATCTCATTATTGTTTATGTGTTGCTGAATTTCTTGCTCGGAAACCCCACAGAATTGATAAGCAACATTAAAAGCATTAGAATTACCATTGGACGCTTTTGCCATAAGCCAAGACGCTGTTGTATCCCCATAACCTGCGGCGCCCTCTAAACGAAAGGCAGGCCAACTCCAAGGTGCTATACCATAAGCACCATAACTAGCACCGGGTATTCTACTATCACTCGGACACCTATTACGAACCTGCGCGGGTACGTCAGCACCACTCCGTGTTTTCAATACGGCACCGTGACCGATGGCGTGAGACGGGGATGAAATATTTGGAGCCACGGATACCGTGACATAGAACCCAGTTTTGGCTGCCGAAGCACCGCCCGACAATCTTTTCTGCGACTCACGACCTGAACCTATACCATTCGTATTCTCATTTTCGTTCCCACTTGGATTAAGACCACTACCTACGACTACACCCAAAGCGGCACCTGCACCTATGGCGTTTACATTCTGTGTAAATATTGGTGCTAAGCTCAAACACATAATCGTGGCTAATGCTAATATTGTTTGTTTGATTGTTTTTTTCATACTCTTCTCTCCCTGCTTGTGTTTAGGGTTTACTTTGTTTCTTAATTAAATACTTTATATCTGAATACTCTTTTTTTATCTATTCTTATATAAATGTATCTAAAATTATTCACAGTAAATCTAAATAATAAAAATAAAGAGCAAGCCTTTTGACTTGCTCTTTATTTTGTAGATAGCTAATTTAACATAGGTCTAAAACACTGTTCGTATTGTTTTGAGTTTTGTAGTTAGCTAATTTAACATAGGCCTAAAACCTGTAAATGTTATTCCACTGTTATTCCTGTCATTCCGCAAGGTGGAAGTGTACCAAACAAAGAGGGGTCTACCCAAACCCAACCATCCGTAGCCATACCCTGACCGTCTGTTCCTATACCCTGCTCACCGATGTCGGCACCTCGGTCAAATGTATCCTGTGCCTGTGCAGTCTCATTTACTGCTGACGCTGGTTTGGGCTGTCCGGGCTGTGCGCTAGACTCTTTATTCTTTGCAGGCTCTGGCTTTGTCTCGGGTAATTTATCCTCGGTCTGTTGCTTCTCAACAGTATCCTTATCTACTGTATTACCATCCTTGGTCTTTACTATATCTTTCTTTGAATCGAGGTCGGCAAGTGCATATTTGGTTGTTTCTACAGTTTTACCGTCCTTATCGGTCTTAGTTCCGTTGATGTGGATTACCCTGAGTACAGGTAATTCGTCAATCATTTCCTTCTGGTCCTCTACACAAGTTCCGTCCTCATTTGCAACTTTTCCCGCTTCGTTATCCGAAAAATGAGGATAAAGTGTGAGGTCTCCAGAAATCTTGATTTCGTCGCCTGCCTCATAAGCAACAATTCCGTTATGGTCCATAGCCCAACCATTGAAAGTACCCTCATATACGCTAAGACCTGTTATATCTTCATCAAATACACCACGTAGTCCCGTGAGCTTGTAAGCACCCTCGTCATTCTTTTCCATAACAAAAGTAATACCAGATACCATATTACTATCATTAGGTGCAAGTCCGATATATCTTGCTTCTACTTCTGTATCAGATACTCGAACATACTTAACAACAGGGATAGACATATCCATTTTAACGTCACGAACAAGAAGTTTTCCGTCATCAGTAATCTCATAATTATCAGAAATTACGTTATATTCATTGGATACATAACCCTCTTCCTCATTAACCTCGTAACTATTATCGAGATTAGTCATATACTCAAAGAAATTCGGCGCTACATAATCCTTAATCGTATAATCAACCTGCTCGCCGTTAACCATTACCAAGGAATCGGCTTCGGTGGCACACTGTTCATAAAATACCCCTATTTGTTCCTCACTCTGAACTTCTACCTCATTCTGTGTAAGGTCTATATCATTGGCGATTGCACCGCCCTCTTTCGCAAGGTCGTCTTGCTGAACTTCCTGCATTTGTACCGTTTCTGCTACGGGTTGCTTATTCTGACAACCCGTAAATGTGAACATTACTGTTCCACAACATACTACTACGGCTGAAATACCGAGTAACTTTTTTACTATATTAAATTTCATATTTTTTTATCCTCATAAAATATTTTTTCGTTAATTCTCAAAAATCTGTTAAGCCAATAATATCAAGGGTTTTCGTTAAAATCAATACGTCAGATATTGTTGAGAAAATTTTAGTTGCTAAAGTTTTTCGCTTAGATATTCGGAGTCTTGTTTAAACATCGTTATCATAACTTTAGATTGAATTATATAACTATGAGTGGATTTAGTGTAATCCATTTGAAGTTTATAAATTTTCTTTTTTTACTCGCAATAAAGCGAGAGAAAGGAGGTTGCTTATGAGAGCAATCCTTACAGACAACAAGGTCAAGGTTAATGACCTTCAAATCAACGTGGAGGGTCTAATTCCACAGAAGGCAATACTGCGCGCGGTTAGGGTTTCTTATACAAGTGACGCAGAGGGTAAAAGGACAAGTGAGGTTCCTGATTCCATACGCTATGACTTAATTAATCCATCAACTTTTGATACGTTAACGGTTAAGGTCGAGGGAAGTAGGCCTGTGATAACACAGGAAGAGTTGGAAGCTAAGGATACACAAGTATTTATTGAGCTTCCTTTGGACGAAGTATCTGTAAAGCCTTATAAGGTTGAGTATGGTACAGCGTATCTTACTATCACTGCACCTGCGGTGAAGTTGACTAAGTAACTTTTTGTCAGAGGGGGTGTAGGAAATCCCTATGCCCCTAATAATTGAATAATAGAGGTTAATAATTATGGAAAAAACAATAATGTCAGTTTTGGTATTCATTCTTATGAGTATCAGTTTAGGAATGATAATTGAATATTCGAGATTCAGAAACAATTCAATACGTGAAAATGCCAATCAATTAAAGAGAGATTTGGTTGATATTCTCAAAGGATTTCTTGAAAAGCCAAGGATACGACACATATTTGAGCCAAGTCTCGCGAGTGAATTTAGAACTATCATTCAGCCGTATGCCGTAGTAGGTATGGATATAGACGTTGTTCAGAACATGATAAACGGTATTCCCTTTGTTGGTATTGAGTTTGTGCCAAATCATCCGTATGAGGAAGAGATACTCTCTACCCTTTGTGATTTCGTGAGAATAAAGTTCCGCAGGTATTTGACAGCACGAAACTTATCATGGAAGACGTTCACTATGTATACTCAAAGCCCCAATGACGTGCAGATATACATCTATTACGCTGAGTTCGAAGAGGACCGTCCGCTTGTTCAGAACAAATATCAAGAAGTCTTACGAGAAAAATGTGGTGCAGATTTCGGCTATCTGCGTGACGAGGACCTTGATAGGGAGATAAAAGATGTTAATCCGCCTAGGGTATAGTCATGATATGTGGTTAGAGGGTGTAAAGGTACCGTTCATGTGGGATACAAACAAGGTTCCACACGCTATGATTTCTGGAATTACCGGGGGCGGTAAAACGGTGCTATCTCAAACGATTGTAAATCAGCTAATAAAGTATGATTGTGAAATCTATATAGCAGATTTCAAAGCTGGTGGAGATTGGAACGGTATCGTTGCCAGATATGCCGAGTATGTAGAGTGTGATTTACTCTTGAACGATTTCTATGAAAAGTTTTGTAACACAATAAAAGTAAAAGGTCATAAAGAGAGCTTTCTTATTTTTGACGAATTTAGTAGTTATGCCTTATCCAAGGATACGAAAGAATTTAAGGATATGATGTCAAAAGTCAGCCATATAGCGTTTATGGGACGGTCGTTTGGTTATCATCTCATATTTATAAGCCAACAGTTTAATGCTAAGGTGCTTGATACGGCTATTCGTGAACAATTCGGTATCAAGATTTATATGGGTTCTACTATCTCAACCGAGTCGGCAACCATGCTCTTTCCAAACGCAGATATAGATAAGAGTGTACACCTACCACGGTTCTGTGGATACATTTCAACTCTTGAAACAGAGTTGGATATTATACAAATACCCTTTATAGAGGAACCTAAACGACTAAAGGAATTGCTTGTTTATAACGGTAAACGGTATGGCAAGAGAGATTAGTACAAGCGGGGCCGTGGGCGTAGCCCTAAGGCTCCGCGTGAACCAAGAGCGAGCGAAGCGAGCGTTAACCGTTAACCGTTGCGAAGCAAGGCAGTGAGGGCTTGTTATTCACTGCCTAAAATTAAAATTCCATTCCAGTTTACACTCGCAAACACTATTAATTTAAGGAGGACCTGGAATATGCCACCAAAAAATTATAAAACACAAAAATCAACCACGTTCATGTTCGAACAACAAGTAGCGTATTTACCTAATAATACGACTCCAAACGAGTTCTATGATTGTGCACTTGCCAACTTAAAGCCGCCACCAATACGTATAGCCCTTATTCTACACGATAAGGACGTAAAGGACGACGGTGTTACTCCTGCAAAAGACCATATACATATGGTGCTTGAGTTTGATAATCCTCGCTCCCTCTCACAAGTCGCAAAGGAAGTAGGTGTTGAGGAACAATGGTTAGAGATATGGCGTGGTAAAAAAGAAAACGCCTATTCATACCTTATTCATGCAACAGATAATTCAAAAGATAAGTACCAATATTCTTGCGAAACAGTAAGAGCCAACTTTGATTATACCGCTCTCATCAAAGAGATAAGTGATAAGGTTGCTAAAGTCGGTAGGATTTCAGGCAAGAAGAAAATGGATACAATCCTTGATTTGATTGGTAATGGTGAAGCCACTATCAAAGAGGTTAAAGCCCAATTGTCCGGAAGTGAGTATGCTAATAATTCTGATAAGATAAAGAAAGCACACGAGTTATTTTTAGAACGTAAAGCAGAAGAACTTCATAGTGAAATGATTAAGAATAATGAGTTGGTAGCCTGTCATTGGTTTTACGGTGTCAGCGAAACAGGCAAGTCATTCCTTGCAGAAAAGTTGGCCTCTGAAAGCGGACTGTATTACAAAACCACAACAACAAAAGACGCTTTTCAATTTTACCAAGCGGAACCAATCCTAATACTTGACGAACTACGCCAACACTCTATCCCCTACTCTGAATTACTTGCTTTACTAAATCCGTTTAGTAAAGGAAATGTAGCGGTTTCGTCAAGATTTTATAACAAAGCACTTGCCGTGAAAACGGTGTATATAACCACTCCGCTTGACCCTATAGCATTTTATAAAGCTTATAAGTTAAACGATGTTGATAGCGGTATTCAACTATATAGGCGTCTCTCTTCTGTTTTGAGGTTTGACATGGATTTTATAAGTAAAATGGAATATATGCCTAGCCTTAACGCCTATGTAGAGACCGGGCGTAAACCTAATCCGTATAGTAAACGGCACCAACAGAAGTATGAGTTAACCAATGTTTTTGACCAGATTTAATTTAGAAAGGAAGGTACAGAATTATGTTACACATTGATTTATTGGGTAGTGTTACCCTCAACGAATTAGCAGCTGCATATGAACTCAAAACGCCCATTAACGACATAAGCACTCTTACAACTCTCTTCGAGTATATATACGAAGACATAGAGTCAGAGGGTATGCGGTTAATTTATGGCGAGAATTATTATCATGGTATCAAAGAGGAAGATTATCACGATTATGTTAAATAACAAAATAGTTTTTCAATCAAAAATACAAGAAAGGGGGTAAGTAAGGAATGATGTGTTAAATAAACAAATAACCAAATTACACAACATTTTATATGATAAACAAATAAAACAACCAAACTAACGCTGTGGCGAGCGAGAGAGCCACGTCAAACGACCAAATTATATTATAGATTGACACATATTCCCCAAAAGGGATATGACAACCGAACAAGAAAATAACTTCAACGTATTTTGTGATTTCATTTTAGAATTGATAGAACAATACGGAAATAATCATACAGAAGATAAAGGGACGGATTAACCGCCCCTTTATTCATACAATCATTTTATAAAACCTTAACGCGTCAATAATGGCCTCTCTCTTTTCCGGGGTAACCTGCGGTATATAGTGCCCCTCTTTACCTTTATTAAAGTTCTCTCGTTCTATGATACCAAACTCTCTTTTGACTTGCGCAACATACAGATTATTAACTTTTAGACCATATTTGGTCTGAACGTAATCCGTAATCTCTTTATAAGTTGCTTTCGCTTCAGCCCTTGTTAATGCTAGGTCTTCCTCTGTCATGGTAATCTCAATAGACATGTCCGGCTTTCGTTGGGTTAGAAGAACAACGCATTCCACATTCTTTGTAAAAGGAAATTGATCTATGACACACACCTTCACCGGCTTGTAGTACCAGCTAAGCATCTGCAAATCGCGCGCGAGGCTTTGCGGTTTGCAGGAAATGTAGACGATGTTGTTAACGCCGTAGTCCATAATCTTTCGAAGTGCCTTCGGATTCACGCCGTCCCTTGGCGGGTCTAGAATAATGTAATCCGGCTTCTCAGTAATGTTATCAAGTGCCTTAAGCACGTCATCTGCAATAAATTCGCAATTTGTAAGGCCATTAAGACTGGCGTTTTCCCTTGCTGCAATAACTGCTTCCTCAACAATTTCAACGCCAATCACTTTCTTCGCAACCGGTGCAATCAGCTGCGAAATCGTTCCGGTTCCGGAATACAAATCATAGATAACGCTGTTATTTTTCAAGTCTTCGTTCACATATTCCCGCGCCTTATTGTAAATCACCTCGGCAGACAGTGAATTTGTCTGGAAAAAAGAAAAGGCCGATACTTTAAACTTTAACCCTAAAAGTTCTTCGAAGAAATGGTCCCTGCCATAAAGGACATCCGTTTTCTCATTCTTAATCGCATCAGACATTGAGTCATTGATTGTATTAAGAATCCCGACAATCTTACCATCAAGCTTCAGACTAAGAAGAAGGTTGACATAATCTTTGAGTAATCCCTGCTCACAGCAGATTGTGTCGCAAGGCTTCTGCGATGAGGTCACCAAATCGACAAGAATCTCACCTGTCTTCTTTCCTTTTCTCACCAGAAGATGGCGCAAATACCCCTCGTGAGACTTCTTATGGTAATAGCTTGTCTCCTTGCCCCTAAAGTACGCAACCGTTTCCCTGATTATTACACGGTAATCCTCATCAACGATTTTACACTCATCAACAGTGACAATATCGTAAAAACTACCCTTTCTGTGCATTCCAAGCTCCAGAGGACCGTCCTTTTTCGAGTCGCCAAATGAGAACTCCATCTTGTTACGGTATCCCTCAATCTGAGGCGAAGGGATGATGCCCTCAAAGACGCAATTTTCATCAATATATTCACCAATAAGTTCCTTTACTTCATTCTCCTTGTTTTCAAGCTGCTTTTCATATGGAATGTGTCTGTATGCGCAGCCGCCGCACATTCCAAAATGCTTACAATCCGACATAAATTCCTACTTTCAATAATAATTCATCAACAACAATACAATCCTGAATTTGAAAAAGCCCGCTCAAGGCGGGCTTCAAAATCAATATTTACTTTTTCTCATCCTCGAAGAATTCATCTTCGAAGTCCGGCTCATAGTCGTCATCTTCCCACTCATCTTCGAAGTCGTCAAGATAATCCGGCGCGAAGTATAAATAGAGCGCATAAGCAATCGCTGCAATGGCTGCAACACCAAGTACAATTCCGCAAACAATTGCAATTATATTGCACTTTTTCTCTTCCTGCTCCTTCTTCTTAAGGAAGTCAGCAGCCTTAATTGTGTTCAGCACATCATTAGCCTTTGCAACGCCAAGTGCTTCCTGAGCCTTAACTGTTTTTATAAATTCGTCTAATCTTTCCATAGTGATTCCCCTTTTTTAAAAACACTGTTGACCGTTATTCTAGTGATCCCTCGTTACACTAATACTAACATAAAGAACTCAAAGTAGCAACACATTCTAGACCTTCTTAAGCTTTGCAAAAGCGGCAAACATCTTCTTAATTCCGTACTTTTCAAAGTCAACTGTCACTTCAAAATCTCTGCCGCCATCAACTATTGAGACGACTTCTCCGACGCCAAATTTAATGTGACTTACTCTGTCTCCTACATTGTATTCAAGGCCGTCTGATTTGACTAAATCCTTTCCTTTAGTCATAGCATCAGCCTGTAATATAAACGGTTTTATGTCAACCTTAGCTTTAGGATTGCCGGATTCCTTAGCACTTCCATATCCGCTGGAATTCTCTTCTTGGTTCCTTCTTCCCGGAAGCTTATTATCAAGCATAAGTGCAGGCATCTCCCTAATAAATCTTGAAGGTGCATTAAACTGCATCTCGCCTCGTACCATTCTTGACTTCGCATATGTAAGAGTCAGTTCATCCATTGCACGCGTAATTCCAACGTAGCAGAGTCTTCTCTCTTCTTCAAGCTCATCTTCATCATCGCCTACAATTGTCATATAGCTTGGGAACAGTCCGTCTTCCATTCCTGCCATATATACACGTGGAAACTCAAGTCCCTTAGCTGCATGTAAAGTCATAAGAAGCACCTTATTGCCATCCGAATCAACTCTGTCAATATCTGCAACAAGCGCCACCTCTTCTAAAAACGCCGACAACAGCTTACCGCTCTTTGCATTTCCAGAACTTATGTCAACATCAGATCCAACACCGTCTGCATTCACAGCGGAGTCCTTTTCATTCTCACCCCTATAATTCTCTGAAAACACCTTAGCCTTCGTAATAAGCTCTTCAATATTCTCAATTCTGTCATCCGCATCAGGATCATCTGATGCCTCAAGCTCCGCAAGATATCCTGTCTCATCAAGAATACAGTGAATCAGCTCATCAACGCTCATCTCTAAAGCCTTTGCCCTGAACACGCGGATCATATTCGTAAACGCATCAAGCTTCTTTTTGCCTGCGCCAAGCCCCGGCACATATTCGCTGTCAAGAAGGGCATCAAAAAGGCTCATATCGTTATCAATTGCGAACTGCTGCACCCTGTTTAGCGAAGTTGCACCGATTCCACGCCTTGGAACATTGATGATTCGCTTAACTGCTAAGTCGTCTTTTCCGTTATCAATTGTCTTAAGATACGCTAAGATATCCTTGATTTCTCGCCTCGAATAGAAGTTTATGCCGCCGACAACGTCATATGGTATGCCAAAAAGAATAAATTTTTCTTCTAACAAACGGGACTGCGCATTCGTTCTGTAAAGTACAGCATTGTCACGATAATTCACGCTTCCGTTTGCTACATTTTTGCTAATCTCTGATGCAATATATTCCGCTTCTTCATAGGCTGTTTCAAACTGACGTAAATGAACTCTTTCTCCGTTTTCCTTTTTAGTCCACAAAGACTTTTCCTTACGCCCGCTGTTATTTTTAATGACGGCATTTGCGACATCAAGAATTATCTGCGTTGAACGGTAATTCTGCTCAAGTCTTACAACCTTAGCATCAGGATAATGCTTTTCGAAATCAAGAATATTCCTTATATTTGCACCCCTGAACTTATAAATTGACTGGTCGTCATCGCCGACAACACAAATGTTTTTATATTTATCCGCAAGCAGTCTCACAAGCTCAAACTGCACTGTATTCGTGTCCTGATACTCATCTACCATTATGTACTTAAATCGTTCCTGATAACTTTCAAGTACATCCGGGCAACGTGTAAACAGTTCAACCGTCTTAAGTAACAAATCATCAAAATCAAGCGCGTTGCTCTTCTTAAGAACTTCCTCGTATTCTTTGTATACACGAACATAATCGTTCATGCCAAAATCACCGGCATTATCGCGTGCAAACTGATTTGCAGTTATCATCTCATTTTTGCAGCTTGAGATACAGTTAATCAGTGCGCGCGCTGATGTGTACTTTGTATTGATTTCAAAACGCTTGATGATGTCGTTAATTACTGACTTTACATCATCTGTATCATAAATCGTATAGCTCGTGTCATAGCCGATTCTGTCTATGTACCTTCTTAATATACGTGCGCATGTTGAATGGAATGTCGCAACCCATATCGACTCTGCGCCGTATCCGACAATGTCGTTAATTCTCTCGCGCATTTCACCTGCTGCTTTATTTGTAAAGGTGATAGCCAGTATGTTAAACGGGTTGATGCCCTTTTCCTTTATCATATATGCGGTACGGTTAGTGATAACGCGTGTTTTACCTGAACCCGCCCCTGCTAAAATGAGAAGCGGTCCTTCAATATAAAGGGCCGCTTCCTTTTGTTTATCATTTAGAGTTTCTACTACGCTCATAATTCTTCCTTAACTTAGTCAGCCTAATCTGTTAAATATCATCTCATATCCGTCATTACCGTATGACAACGATCTGTTTACTCTACTGATAGTAGCTGTTGAAGCACCTGTCTTCTCAGCTATTTCCATGTATGTCTTCTTATCTCTAAGCATTTTGGCAACGTCTAAGCGCTGGGAAAGAGAGAGAATCTCGTTTATAGTGCACAAATCCTCAAAAAATGTGTAGCATTCTTCTCTCGTTTCAAGCTTAAGTATTGCATCAAACAATTCATCAACTGCTTCAGTCTTAATCTTTGGATTCATTAGTGTTCAACTCCTAACTTATCAAATAACCTGTGAAGTGAGTCCTTTTCAAGAACAAGTATCATATTGGATGTGAGCTTTTCTGAATCAATAATGAACTGCTCATCAACTACTAAAATCTTATCACCAACTTCACCGAATGTCTCAATAGGAACTCTTAAAATCTCTGATATCGAGTAGCCGCCCGGTGTAGGAGTACCGATATCTACTACATATCCCGAAAGAGTTGCAAGCGCATTTGCATATGCTCCGCTTGTGATATTGCCCATCTCACTTATGACTGACATATCCATCTCATCGATGCTCTTAATCGTATCAAGCTTTTTCTCGTAAAATGTGTTAATCAGACGCTCCGCAAATCGCTTATTAACTATATGATACATCATTCCTGTGAGGTCTGCCTTAACGTCGATTCTGATACCAAGCACCTCTTTATCATCACCGCCAAGGTAATCACTGGTAGAATCTATTCCAAGAAGCTGAACACGTGGAACCGACATATCAATTGGAGTTCCAATCAGTCCGGAAAGTGCTGTACATGCATTTCCGGCGCCGATATTTCCAATTTCTCTCATGACATCAAGCTGTGTGTCATTTAAGTTGTCGTATGCTCCCATTTATCTAATCCTTTCAGGTCTTAACACTTTAACACTGTAAAATCTGACAGTACCTTCATATATTATCACGTTTAAAATCTTCGTTCAAGTGAACGTAAACCAAATTGATATTATTTTGCAATTCCTGCATTAACCGATGCATTTGTATCCCTTGTGAACAAAAGCTTAAGCGCAATCGGAGTAGCAATGCTTGAAACAATAATCAGCAGAATTACTGACGTAAAATACACAGGTGAGAGCAAATGAATCGACAACCCCTTCTGTGCAACAATAAGTGCAACCTCGCCTCGGGTCATCATGCCGACACCGATTTTAAGCGAGTCGCTAAAGCTGAATTTACATAAGTAACTCACAAGTCCACATGCGATAATCTTCGTAAGAAGCGCTACGAGCACAAATCCGATTGAAAACATAAGAATTTCCGATGAAAAATCAGAAATATCAGTCTTAAGTCCGATTGATGCAAAGAAAATCGGTCCAAAAAGCATATATGAATTAATATCCATCTTCTCTGCAATATAATCCGAATCTCTTATCGAGCATAGAATAATTCCTGCCGCATATGCTCCTGTAATATCAGCAATTCCGAAATACTCTTCTGCAATGAATGCAAGTGCAAAACAATACGCAAGTCCCGCAATCGGAATTCGTCTTGTGTGCGGCCATCTCTTGTCAACTTTCTTAAATATCTTGTATGAAATAAATCCTACAATTCCCGAGAATACAAAGAATAAAACGGTTCTTATGCACACATCAAGTACGCCGCCCTGTCCTGAGCTTAACGATACAACAAATGTCAGGACGATAATACCGATAACATCATCAATAATAGCCGCTGCAAGGACAGTAGTTCCGACCTTACTCTTAAGATATCCAAGCTCTTTAAGTGCCGATACCGTAATTCCTACCGATGTTGCTGTCATGATAGTGCCAATAAATACAGCTTTGTAAAAATCAGGTGTCCCTACGCTTGCAAATCCGTAGAAGCATCCATATAATACGGTTCCGCCTGCAAGCGGTACAAATACGCCGGCGCACGCAATCAAAAATGCAATCGGACCTGTTTTGACAAGTTCCTTAAGGTCTGTGCCAAGTCCTGCAGAAAACATAATAAGTATTACACCGATTTCTGCCATCTGAGCGATGAAATCGGTTGGCTGTACAAGTCCTAAAAGACTCGGTCCAATAATAAGTCCCGCAATAATCTCACCTACTACCTGCGGTGCCTTCAGCTTACGCGCAATTATACCAAAGACTTTAGCAAAGATAATAATCAATGCTAACGAATAAAAAATTTTATACGTTTCCATAATATTTCCTCAATTTGTAAAAAAACCCCTGAATAATCTTCAGGGGTTTAATAGCGAGGATGAGACTTGAACTCATAACCTCCCGGGTATGAACCGGACGCTCTAGCCAGTTGAGCCACCTCGCCATGTACAATAGCCTCTTCGCTACAACATTTGATATTTTACAGAAATATCTCCCTTTTGTCAAGAGATTTTTATCCCCAAAATCACGTCTTATTTCTTAAATTTTCAAGCTCGTTCTCAAGCTTTGCCTGCTTTCTTGCCATCTCTAAAAATTTAAGTGCTGTCGATATCTGGACTGACATACAGTAAAGCGCAACACCATCTTCAGGCTTTGACTTTGCAACTATGATTCCATAATGGCTTTCGCCTGAATAGAGTGTCATAACTGAAGCCGCAGACTGATTATCTGAGTTAATATAATTATTGATTACATTATCTCTTGATACTATTATGGCCTCATCAAATTCGCTTACGTTTACTTTTCCGTTTTCAGACGATGCCACTAATCTTAATTCATCAGGACATTCCCAGCTTGAACCATTCTTATTGATAATTGGTTCATCAGCAAGAAACAAATATACATCGCCAAGCTCAAGAGTGTTCACTTTAGAAATAATGCTTCTGAATACGTTTTTATTTGTTTCTATATTTCCTTCCATTTCTCTTGAGATAAGAGGCATGAACCAGGTCCTGTATTTGTCTTTGATATGTTCCTCTCTCTTCTTAGTATAGAGGCATGAATAAATATAATCCGAAACCTTCGAAGAAGCTTTGATCAGTATTCCCCTATCAGGCTCCTTTTTGACATTGCATAAAACGTCAGCAAATAAATCGTTAATAGCACTTAAAAATGTCAGAACAGGAACATACTTCATAATCGGACTTTCCATAAGCGACTTGACATCTGCAAGAAGCGATTCGTCATTTAATCGCTCATCCGATAAACCTAAGTAGCTCTTAACATTCTTAAGTATTATCGCATCTATTATTTTATGTGCTTCGTCCGAAACAGTGTCGTAAAGACCTCTTGGAATCATTCTGTTAATGAGTACTTCAGAAATCGTCGCGGAATACTGCTCAGGGTATAATATATAACGCTCCTCAAGAGAAGGAAATTCAAGCTTATCAGCAAATTTGCACCCGCATGACTGTCTTAAAATGATATTAGGAACAGTTTTCGTACTTTTGGTATTCTTAGGATCATCAATAAGGCCAATCGCCGTAATTAACGCCGTATATCCGTTAATATAAGGTCTCTGATTGATTGTAGTAAGCGGAGGCGTTGCATTTGATGTATCAGGCGTATTGTCATATCCTGTTACAGCTATGCTATGCTCACTGCTCTCACCGATTAAATATTTCCTGTATTTTTCGATAGCCTCCTTATCTCCAGTCTTAAGCGCTCTGTCGTACATTTCCTTACGTTTAAAGATGACAGGATAGGAGCAAAGTGCCATCAAATCGTTAGCGCAGCAAATTGCGTCAGCGTCAGGATTAAGGTCAAGAAGTCTGTTAATATGTTCTTCAACATCCTCATTGAATTTGCCGTATGCAATCATCGTATTATCAAAGGGAAGTCCGGCTTCAAACATTGCTTCCTTATAACCGCTTAACCGCTCTTTAGCATCATAATTATCCTTCGGTCCGCTTAAGAAAAGGATTTTACGATAACCATGATCTTTAATAAGATGATTCATTAACTGCTTAATTCCGGCTTTAGAATCATCATATACATATCTACTATTATTTCCTTCTGTTTCATTCTCAAGATAGACAATCGGAGTTCCTGAATGTCTTAATTCAAGTTCCCTAAGTTCATAGTCAGACATGAAAATAGACATGGAACTGTATGCAACAATAAGCGCATCAATATTAAAGAGTTTATCGTAGTCAAAGATGCACGTAGACTGATAACCTAAGTCTTCCTGCTGTTTCTTATCGTAAAACTCTTTATAAAAATATGAACTCTGTACTCCTGCGAAGCATACAACGTTAACACCTGACTGTCTTGCAGCTTCATATATTCCTGAGAGTGTTTCAATTGTGTAATCCGAATTGGCATTGCCAATCATCACACCTATTGTATGCATATTATGTAACCCTTTTCCAATCCCTACTCGTTTACATTTTTAAGTGGTCTGATTCTGTAGGTGATAATCATTTTCTCACCTGAAATCTTTGCCAAATAGACTCTTCTGACACGCTCAACAATCTTCTTCGCATCGTCAAATGAGCCTGTCGGGAACATTATTGCAATTTTATTGCCTGAATATCTGCAAAGTGAATCACCGCATCTTAATGATTTCTTAGCTGTATCAACAAAAAGACTCATAAGATTTTCATGCTTTAGTGTTTCGGCCTTATTTTCTCCCGAATATCCGAATGTCATTACAGCTAAATACATTGTCTCGCCTGTTCTTGCAAGAAGACGTCTCTGCATGTGATATACTTCCTTAAACGTCTCGAAGTTACATACAAGAGCTGATGCCATAAGGTTCTCGGCTTCCATATTCTTCTGGATTGAGTCAATCTCTTTATCCATTTCAATAGCCTGTGAAACAAGCTCTTCGTAGCCGTCAATCTTTCCTTCTTCTTTGCCTTTGATTTTAATTTTCTTAAGCTCTGCATTTAATAAATCATTATCTCCTGCAAGCTCAATGGCTTTAGTGACTATACTCTCTGCCAATTCATATTCTGAACGGTTAATCAGAAGCTCAGCATATTGATAAATATCGGTAATGAATATGTCATTCAGCTTAACGGCACGCTTTACTACCCAGTGATCACTTGAGGAATCCTTAAGAAGCGGTCCTCTGTATAATTCAATTGCCGCCTTAAGACACTCTTCCTTCTTCTCATCAGGAGTCAGCTCATTAGTACCGACAGCCGAATAAGCCTCGAAATCAAATATATCAATTGAGACGTCTAACTCATTATTCCACTGATAAGCGTTTCTCTTCGAAAAGATAGAATCCTCAAGCTCCTTAATACCCTTTTCGGTCACGAGTGTTCTGTATCTGTAAAGAAGCGTACGAAGCGCCGTCCCCGGGTTCGCGTACTCCTGTCCCGACCACAAAAGCTCGAAAAGCTCTTTCTGTGTAACAGACCTGTCCTTATTAAGAATGAGGTAAGCTAAGAACTGCTTTGTCTTTCTTGTATTAAGGAGTCCTTCCAATACAGGCTTCCCATCTTTTTCAAATTCTAAACTGTCAAAAAGTTTTATGTTAACCATTACATATGCTCCGGTGCAGAAAATCCTAATAAATCAATACAAAGTAACAACACATTCATAGTAATTTTGATAAGTTCAATGAAGCTGCCCTGTCTGTCCTTATTTTCCTCTGCCAAAATACGATTTTCGTGATAAAAGCTGTTAAATACATTCGCCACATCATATATATATGCACAAATCTTATGCGGTGCAAGCTCTGAATAAGCTGTACTCATCATTGGATGAAGCTTTGTTAGTTCAAGTGATAATGCCTTCTCTGTAGCGCTTTCTGCCTTAAGAAGCTTAGTATTATCGCTTCCACCCATTTCCTTATACTTATTAAGAATTGACTTGATTCTTACAATAGTGTAAAGAATGTATGGTCCTGTATTTCCTTCAAAGCTTGTGAACTTGTCTATATCAAAAATGTAATCCTTCGTTGCCTGGTTAGAAAGATCACCGTACTTGACTGCTGCAAGCCCTACAATCTTAGAAATTTCTTTAGCTTCGGATTCATCTATATCGTGATTTCCCGTAATCTTCTTAAACATCTCCTCCTGTATGTCTTTAAGAAGGTATTCAAGTCGCATGACACCGCCATCACGTGTCTTAAACGGCTTGCCATCCTTACCGTTCATCGTGCCAAAGCCTATGAAATTAAGCTTTGTACCTTCCTTAACAATTCCTGTCTTCTCAGCACATCTGAACACTTGAACAAAATGCATATCCTGACGCTTGTCTACTACATAAATAATCTCATCAGGGTCGACTAGTTCACGTCTTTGCTTAAGTGTTGCAAGGTCTGTAGTAGTATAAAGTGCCGCACCGTCTGACTTAAGTATCATGCAAGGTGGAATTTCCTTAGAATCATCCTCCCTTGCAACATCAACTACAAGTGCCCCCTCCGACTCATATGCAAAGCCATCTGATTTCATCTTTTCAACCATTGGCTCAATATCATCCTGCACTGTAGACTCACCTTTCCACCAGTCAAAGTCAACTGAAAGAGTATCGTAATTCTTCTTAAGGTCTGCAACGGAAACATTCATTATATGGTTCCAAAGTGCCCTGTATCCTCTGTCACCGTTCTGAAGCTTAAATGTCGCTTCCATTGCTTCTGCCTTATACTTAACTGCGGCATCGGTCAGCGTCTTATCATCGCCTGAGACAGTTTCTTTCGTCTTCTTAGACGCTGTCGGATATATCTCTTCAAGCTCTGAAATAGTAAACGGTGCCTCACTTGGATATTCGCCCGTATAATTCTCATCAAAGTATGGAAGCTCTGGCTTACGTAACTTAAGCTCTGTAATGATGAGTCCCATCTGAAGTCCCCAATCGCCAAGATGGATATCACCGATTACTTCATTATTCATGAAACGGCAGATTCTCTTAACCGACTCACCTATAATTGCCGAACGAAGATGTCCTACATGAAGCGGTTTGGCAACATTCGGTCCGCCATAATCGATAATAATCTTCTTAGGTTCCCTCTCCTTCTCAATTCCGAAGCTCTCATCTGCTGCCATTAATTCAATATACTCAGCCAATTTCCCGGAATTAATGTTGAAATTAAGAAATCCCGGTGCTACTGCTTCAAGGTCACATATATACTCCGAATCAAGATTTGATTTAATGTCACCCGCAATCATTATCGGAGCCTTTTTATATTTCTTGGCAAGTGCCATTGCACCATTACACTGAAATTCACATAAATCAGGCCTGTTAGATACTGTGGCCTTAGCATACTCCGTATCGTATCCTGCCTTTTCAAATGCCTTTCTTAACTCATCTGATAAAATATCAATTAAACTCTTCATACAACTTCTACCTGTTCACATCATATATTTTTATCTGTCCGATAAATGGGACAGTGTCTGATTATATTACGACTCACGCCTGGAATACACGCATCCGCAATAATTCTGCCTATACAAATCATACTCACTTGATAATTCAATCGAGCGCTTGAAACCTTCCTTTTTCTTAAAGTCTGACGGAAGGTGAGGAACGCCATAAATCGCTGCCAGTTCTTCACCGATTTCATTTATCTTTGCGGCATTCTTAAGAGGACTTATTGAAAGTGTAGTCGTAAAATAATCGGCTCCTGTTTTGGCTGCCATCTTAGCAGCGTGCTCCATTCTTAATCTGTAGCACTTAAAGCACCTCTCACCGCCTTCTTTAGCAGTTTCAAGCCCTTTTGCAATTTCGTAAAACTTTTCAGGCTCATATTCTGAAATATATACTGAAATATCAGTATTTCCTGAAAATACGCCGCTATCCTCACGTGAAATGGCACTAACAAACCTCGTAAATTCATCGGCTCGCTTATTGAATTCTTCTATTGGTGCAATATTTGGATTATAAAAATCCGTTACGATATCAAAATAATTTGCAAGATAAGTAAGACAGTAGCTTGAACACGGGGCGCAGCATACGTGAAGCAATAATTTTTTCTTAATGCCGCTCTTAGCTATGTCAGCAATTATACTGTCCAACTCCTTCTGATAATTCCTATTCATCCTTCTTCACATTATACTTCTCAATAAATTCTTCAATCGGAATAGGCCTTGCATAATAGAAGCCCTGCGCATAGTGACAGTCGATTGATACTAATAGTTCAATCTGCTCAACGTTCTCAACACCTTCACAAATAACACTCATTCCAAGACCGTGTGCCATGTCGACAATTTTCTGAAGAATAATCTTGCCCTTCTCGGTATGTACTGAATCCGAAAGGAATTCCCTGTCAATTTTAAGCACATCAAATGGCACGTCCTTAAGGATGTTGAACGATGAGTAACCTGAACCGAAATCATCGATTGAAAGATCTACGTTCATATTCTTAAGTTCGTTCATTGTCTGAATCATTCTTTCCTTCTCATGGAAGAATACAGTTTCTGTGAGCTCAAGCTCGATAAGACCTACAGGAATCTGGTACTTAAGAAGTATTGTCTTTACTTTATTGGCATAATCAGGGTCATTAAGAAGATATCTTGACTGGTTAACCGAAATCTTATAAACTTCCCTGTTCTCATCAATCATCCGTCTTAAGTATTTACAGATTTCCTCAAGCATATAGAAATCGATTTTCTCAACAAAGCCGTTTCTCTCAAATACAGGAATAAAATCGCCCGGCGATACGACTTTGCCATCAGGCTTAATCCAGCGCACCAAAGCCTCGGCACCCGAAATATGATTTTCAATCATATTGAACTTAGCCTGCAGAAATGGCTTGAATTCACCATTTGCAAGTGCTTCATCCATATGGGATTCAATTTCTTCGACCTTTCTTGCATCAACCAATATGTCTTCTGAATACTTGCAGACAAAATCATTACCGCTGATATATTTACGGGCAATATTAGCTTTATCAATCATTCGGTTAACGGATTCTTTAATATCCGTTATTTCATAGCGGCCTCGCTTAATTTTAATCGGGTGATTGATATATACTTCCCTGGCCTTTTCGATTACATGGTCTTCTAAGTACTTGATTCTTTCGTTTTCTTCACCGTCATCAAGTGTCAGTGCGACAAAAACGTCAGCCGTAAGTCTTCCGTAGCACTCATTGTGACCAAAAGCATTGCCACACGCTTTCGCTAACTCTTTAATTATTACATCGGATCTTTCGTGTCCGTAAGACTCGTTAATAATACGGAAGTTCGCGATATCAAAACATATCATATAGTAAGGAAGATTTTTATTATCCTTAAGAACCTCTTCGGCACGAACAACAAATGCATTTCTGTTAAATATTCCGGTAAGTCCGTCAAGATACTCAAGCTCATTGATTTTCTTCTTCTCACCGACAAGGTACTTAACTATCTGAATCGCGGAAATAATCATGATTGCAACAACCAGCGCAAACACTATAATCGCAAGCATTTCCGTCTTCTTAGTTCTTGTCTCGATAATTGACCTTGGATAACAGTTCATTACAGACCATCCGTCAGAATTTTTAATCGGATAATAAATGAACAGGATATCTTCGCCACCTATGTTTTTAATTGTCTGACCCGGGACTTTAGTACTCATACACTCGTTATAATCGGTTGCAAGAGCGATAAAATCCTCATAAATCATGTTGGTTTTCGCTTCTTCGAAAAATGAGCTTTCGCTGTCAGGCATATGAATACTGTTATCCATCTCAATCATGCATACAATATTCCCCTGTCCATCAAGGATCATCTCATCGTGTACAAGCTCTTTTCTAAGATCGGAAGCTCTGATTATCTTACTATATGCAATTGTTCCCAAAATGTATCCGCGTAAACTGCCGCCTCTTACAATAGGTACAATATACATTAAGCCTTCTTCATCCGTAAGAAGCTTATTCTCGTTCTTAAATATCTGAATTCCTGACGTCGCATCGCATCTGTCTGTGAACTCTGATAAGTCATATGACTTGGAAAAAGAGCCATCCGGGAAGCGCACACCACCCTCTAAGTCTGCATAAACAATAACATCAAATTCGCCCGCCTTCATAGCATTTGTCAACGCCCTAGGCATATTGAAACCGACATCTTCTTCCTTCATTCTTGAAGCACTGGCAGACATATAAAGAATAACATCATAAGCATCCGACACAGATTCTGAAATATATTCGCTTTCCTTCTCAGTCTGCGCCTTAATAAATTCCCCCATTACACTTTTGTACTGCCCACTGGTAGTTGAAATGTAATAAAGGTATATGAGCCAGACCGAAACGAATAACACAGCAACAGTAACAGATACTTTTATTGCATCCCTGTCTATCTTCTTTGCTTTTTCGGATAAATCATTTATCTTTTTATAAAACTTATTCATAAGACCACACTTCCCCGATGCGTTTGTAACTAAATGATTAATAACCCTGAATATAACAATTTACTTATTTGAAGTAATTAACGCCTGATTCGAATATCTTCATATCCTGCTCACCATAAATATTGATTGCGACGCCCTCGCCTCTTCTCTCTGAGTGTCCCATCTTACCAAACACTCTTCCGTCCATGGATGTAATACCTTCGATTGCCATGTAAGAGCCGTTAATATTCCATTCTTCATCCATGGAAGCATTGCCGTTAATGTCAACATACTGTGTAGCAACCTGACCATTCTTAAAGAGTTTTTCAAGCCACTCACTGTTAGCAACAAATCTTCCTTCTCCGTGTGAAGCAGGAATTACATATGTCTCGCCAAGCGTTGCGCCCTTTAGCCATGGTGACTTGTCTGATACGACCTTAGTGTATGCCATCTTGGATATATGTCTGTTAATTGTGTTATAAGTAAGAGTCGGTGAATTTTCATCCTGCCCTGTAATCTCTCCGTTTGGTAAAAGACCAAGCTTAATAAGTGCCTGGAAACCATTGCAAATTCCAAGAACAAGACCGTCACGCTTACTTAATAAATCATTGACAGCTTCCTTAATCATTTCATTTCTGAATACGGTCGCAAAGAACTTTGCAGAACCATCAGGCTCATCACCGGCTGAAAATCCACCCGGGAACATAATGATCTGCGCCTCATTAATGCACTTCTTAAAGCCTTCAAAAGAGTCCTTAATGTTAGCTTCGTTCATATTCGTGAACACTTTTGTGATTACATTTGCACCTGAGCGCTCAAATGCCCTTGCTGAGTCATACTCACAGTTAGTTCCCGGAAATACAGGAATAAATACAGTAGGCTTAGCAACTTTTTCTTTACAAATGTAAATGCTGTCTGCCTTGTATAGCTTACTCTCAATAGGCTCATTACCCTTGATTGCGACTGTTGGGAATACCTTCTCAAGCGGTGCTTTCCATGTGTTAAGCGCCTCATCAAGAGTGATTTTCGTATCTGAATAATTGAACTCACCATCATCAGTAACTTCACCGATTAGAGTATATGTAATAGCAAGCTTTGAAACCTTATCGGCAGGTACTTCTGCGATAATTGAACCAAATCCGGCCTTGAACAGATCATATTTATCAATGTTATGCTCGATTTTAACGCCAAGTCCATTACCAAATGCCATCTTTGAAACTGCGGCAATGATACCCTTACCGTCGAGTGCATACGCAGATATGATATTTTTGTCATGAATGTCTTTATTAAATTTCTCGTACTGTTCCATTGCCTCGTCATAATTTGGAAGGTCGTACTCATCCATTGAAACCTTCATTAAAACGAGCTTATTGCCGGCTTTTTTAAGTTCAGGCGTAATAACGTCTGACTGCTTAGCCACATCAACCGCGAAGCTTACAAGTGTCGGCGGAACGTCTATATCGTTAAAAGTGCCGGACATCGAATCCTTGCCTCCGATTGAAGGAAGTCCGAATCTTAGCTGCGCTTCAAAGGCTCCGAGAAGTGCTGCAAATGGCTGACTCCAGCGCTTAGGATCTTCTGTCATTCTGCGGAAATACTCCTGGAACGTAAATCTGATTTTCTTATAATCACCGCCGATTGCAACAATTCTTGCGATTGATTCAAGAACTGCATAAATTGAACCGTGATATGGACTCCAGCTTGAAACATATGGATCAAAGCCGTAAGCCATCATTGTAACTGTGTCGCATTTTCCTTTAAGAACAGGGAGTTTAGCCACCATTGACTGTGTCTCTGTCAGCTGGTACTTACCACCGTATGGCATGAACACTGAGCCTGCGCCGATAGAGCCGTCAAACATTTCAACAAGACCTTTTTGTGAACATACGTTAAGGTCCTTTAATGTCTCAAGCCATGCTTTCTTAACATCACCTTCATCAAGTGCCTTCTGAACATTTTCAAGCTCTAGCTTACCAAAGAATCTGTTATCCTCTGACGGAGCATCTATAGAAACTTCTGTCTCCTGGTGCGCGCCGTTAGTATCAAGGAAAGCACGTGAAAGATTAACGATTTCCTTGCCTCTCCATGAAAGAACAAGTCTTGGAGATTCTGTAACTACGGCTACTTCAGTTGCCTCTAAGTTCTCCTCCTCTGCATATGCTAAAAACTTCTTAACGTCCTTAGGGTCTACAACTACCGCCATTCTCTCCTGAGACTCAGAAATTGCAAGCTCTGTTCCGTCAAGTCCTGCATATTTCTTAGGTACTTTATCAAGATCAACTCTAAGACCTGCCGCAAGCTCTCCGATTGCAACCGAAACACCGCCCGCGCCAAAGTCGTTACATTTCTTAATTAGTCTTGAAACTTCTTCACGTCTGAAAAGTCTCTGCAATTTTCTCTCTGTAGGTGCATTACCCTTCTGTACTTCTGCACCGCATGTCTCAATTGATGCTTCCGTATGAACCTTGGATGAACCTGTTGCTCCGCCGCAGCCGTCTCTTCCTGTCCTTCCGCCAAGAAGGATAATGATATCTCCCGGATCCGAAGTCTCTCTTATTACATTCTTCCTTGGAGCTGCGCCCATAACCGCGCCGATTTCCATACGCTTGGCAACATAATCGGGATGGTAGATTTCCTTAACGTAACCCGTCGCAAGTCCAATCTGGTTACCATATGAAGAGTATCCTGATGCTGCACCACGAACAAGCTTCTTCTGCGGAAGCTTACCATTTAATGTCTTATCAAGTGAAACAGTAGGGTCTGCCGCGCCTGTAACACGCATTGCCTGATATACGTAAGAACGACCTGAAAGCGGATCTCTGATTGCACCGCCAAGACATGTGGCAGCTCCACCAAACGGCTCAATTTCTGTCGGGTGGTTGTGAGTTTCGTTCTTAAACATAACAAGCCACTCCTCTTCCTCACCGTCGATTTCAACAGGTACCACAATTGAGCAGGCATTGATTTCATCGGTGATTTCCATGTCATCAAGCTTGCCGTCCTTCTTAAGCTTACGCATCGCAAGTAATGCAATGTCCATAAGACATGGGAACTTATCGTCTCTGCCTTTAAAAAGCTCTTCACGTGTTGCAAGGTACTTATCGTATGATGCCTTAATCGGGTTAACATAATACCCTTCATCAAATGACACGTCCTTAAGCTCGGTAGAAAAAGTTGTATGACGACAGTGGTCAGACCAGTATGTGTCAAGTACCTTAATCTCAGTGAACGAAGGATCTCTGTTCTCTTCTGATTTAAAATAATTCTGAATATGCTTAAAATCATTAAATGTCATTGCCAGGCCAAGCGAATCATATAATGACTTAAGCGCTGTCTCATCCATTCCACAAAATCCGTCAAATATCTTAACATCCGCCGGATTATCGTATTCCATAATGAGTGTATCAGGCTTATCTACGTTGTCTGTCTCCCTTGAATCAACAGGGTTAATACAGTACGCTTTAATTCTATCAAAGTCGGTGTCCGATAAATGACCCACCAAAACATAAATTGTTGCAGTTCTGATAACAGGATTTTCAGAAGGTGCCAAAAACTGTACACACTGCACCGCCGAATCCGCACGTTGATCAAACTGTCCCGGAAGATATTCAACACCAAATACTCTCTTACCTTCTATGTCAGGAATCTCCTCTAAATAAATATCATCTACAGGCGGCTCTGAAAAAATCGTCTTGCACGCCTTATCAAACGTATCATCCGATACATTTTCGACATCATATCTTATATAAATCTTCACATCCTCAAGGGTGTCAATCGAAAGATATGTTTTGATGTCCTCAAAAAGCTCGCGCTCCTTTACAGCGTATTCCTTCTTCTTCTCAACGTAAACTCGTCTAACCATCAGCTTCCAATTCTCCTCAGTTTATTTATGTATTATTTTATGTAAAAAAATAAAATTCTGTTTTAATGTACCCAGTCCGCATTATGTAAACTATTGGTGCAAATCATCCTATTATTCAGATCTTCATATTAGTTTCAGCGCATCCTCAAGTGTGCTAACCCCGACAAGCTCAATATCTGTCTTAATTTGCATTACATCAAGTGAACTTTTTGGTAATATAACTCTTGTAAATCCTAATTTAATCGCCTCAGTTACGCGCTGTTCTGCATTTGAGACACTTCTGATTTCTCCTGAAAGTCCGATTTCTCCAAACACAAGCGTGTGCTCATCAATTTGAGCATTTCTGAAGCTTGAAACAATCGCCATCGCAATCCCTAAATCTGCGCCCGGCTCCTGAATTTTCATTCCACCGGTTACATTGACATAAGCATCGCAGTCTGAAAGCGTAAGCCCCATCTTCTTTTCAAGAACAGCCATTAAGAGATTTACTCTGTTATAGTCTGTTCCTGTCGCCTGGCGCCTTGGAATTCCAAAGCTCGTCCTGCACACAAGCGCCTGAATTTCAAGTAAAATCGGCCTTGTGCCCTCCATTGAACATATGACAACAGAGCCCTTTGCATCTCTCGGCCTTCCGGCCAGCATATATTCCGAAGGATTTTTCACTTCGATAAGTCCTTCTGAACGCATTTCAAAGACGCCAATTTCATTTGTCGAGCCAAACCTGTTCTTAACGGCGCGAAGCACTCTGTAACTTGCAAATCTGTCACCTTCAAAATACAGAACGGTATCTACCATGTGTTCAAGAACCCTGGGGCCTGCAACCGTACCTTCTTTTGTCACATGCCCGACAATAAAAATCGAGATGTTCATCCCTTTAGCAAGCTGCAAAAATATGTTTGTTGCCTCCCTGACCTGCGAAACAGAGCCCGGTGCAGAGGAAATATCCTCCGAAAACATAGTCTGAATCGAATCGATTACAACGACCTCAGGCTTTGAGCTACGAATTGTCGTCTCGATTTGTGACAAATTTGTCTCCGCATAAATCGAAAGCTTAGCGAAGGTATCACCAATTCTCTTTGACCGCATTTTTATCTGCGCAAGCGACTCTTCGCCCGAGACATACAAAACATCGTGGCCTGAGTCCGAAAGATTCTTGCAAACCTGCAAAAGGAGTGTCGACTTGCCAATTCCCGGGTCCCCGCCGACAAGCACAAGCGAACCCGGCACGATTCCGCCGCCAAGCACCCTGTCAAGCTCATTAATATTTATATGTATTCTCTCTTCTGAAGTCGTGTCAATCTCAGATAAGAGCCGTGGCTTATTATCAGATTTGACGCTTGCACGCGCCCCGCCGTGATGCGTCACTACCTTCTCTTCCGTAAACGTGTTCCACTGCTTGCACGCAGGGCACTGACCCATCCACTTTGTCGACTCATATCCGCACTCACCGCAGAAAAAAACTTTCGATGATTTTGCTTTTGCCATGTTATTGTTGTGTTATGTTAACCAATCTTTGCGATTTTTTTTATTTTTTAATTACAACCGAAACTTCGTCTTCGTCCTCTAAATTCACAGAGAATGAAAGCTTTCCTGAAATTCCTGTCTTCATCTTGTTGGCTTTGCCGTTAACTGTAACGTCGTACTCTGTATTTTCTGAAAGCTCAATTGTGATTTCAGCATCATTATCTCCTGAAACCTTGAACTCAACTCCATCCAAAGAAGCCTTGAATCCCGTTACTGCTGTTCCAGGAACAGACTCATAAACGAAAGCGCCGTCTCTTTCAAGCTTTGTAATCTCCTTAAATGTCTTAACCTTATAAAGGTTTCCCGCGAACTCATAGTCCTCAACTTTAGCTTTCGCACTAAGTGTATAATCCCCAAAACTAAGCGTGTTATCTGCTTCTGTACGCAGTAATTCTTTAATCGCAGCCATCTTTATTGCTCCCTTCAATATTCAAATAAAAAAATGTCACATTGTGCTATTAAAATAATACCACGCAACCTACCAAAAAACAATATTTTGTACACCATTCACGCCACAACAAAGCCTGCAATCAAAAATAGTCCCAAACGGCGTTAAACTACCGTTTTGGGACTACTGGTAAGCAAGTAAAAGCTCCATTCCTCACACAATCACAATCTTTCCTCCGGTGACTTTCGTCTTCACCCTGGCGCCCTCTTTGATGTTGCCCTTAAGGATTTCCTCGGAAAGGATGTCCTCAAGTTCAGTCTGGATTGCGCGCTTTAGCGGGCGGGCGCCAAATTTCTTATCGGAACCCTTCTTAACAAGAAGCTTCTTTGCGGCATCTGTAATTGTAAGGTCAATGCCCATGTACTCCTTCGCGCGCTTCACAAGACTGCTCGTCAGAATCGTTGCAATCTTCATCATGTCGGCTTCGTTAAGCATTCTGAACACAACAATTTCGTCGATTCGATTGATAAATTCAGGCTTGAAAATAAGCTTGATTTCATCCATCACGCCGGATTTCATCTTGTCATAATCCATCTTCTCGTCTTCGACTGCCGCAAATCCAAGCTTCTTTGGGTCAACGATTCTGTTCGCACCGGCATTTGATGTCATGATGATGACACAATTTTTGAAGCTTACCTTGCGTCCGGTTGAATCAGTGATATGACCGTCATCAAGCACCTGCAAGAGGATGTTGAATACGTCCGGATGTGCCTTTTCAATTTCGTCAAAAAGAACAACCGAATACGGATTTCTCCTCACCTTTTCTGATAACTGTCCGCCCTCGTCAAATCCGACATAGCCCGGAGGCGAGCCAATCATCTTAGAGACAGTGTGCTTCTCCATGTACTCTGACATATCTATTCGAATAAGGGCATCCTCTGAGCCAAATAATGCCTCAGCAAGTGCCTTTGAAAGCTCTGTTTTACCAACACCTGTAGGTCCAAGGAACAAGAATGAGCCAATCGGACGGTTCTTCTCTTTTAAGCCTACACGTCCACGCTTGACAGCTCTTGCAACTGCCGAAACAGCCGTATCCTGCCCGACAACACGCTTTTTAAGCTCCTTTTCAAGCTTTAAAAGCTTCGCGCTCTCCGTCTCGTTAAGCCTGCTGACAGGAATTTTCGTCCACTCACCGACAACGAGCGCAATCGTATCCTTAGTCACAACATAACGCGAACCGCGCGTAGAAGATTCAGCCTTCTTAACCTTAGAAGCCCTGCTCTTTTCAAGCTTCTTCTGCAAATCCTTAAGTTCCTTAACACGCGTAACATTGCCTGCTTTCAGCGCCTCAAGCATTTCTTCTTCATAGCTTAGAAGCTTTAAATCAAGTTCCTCTAATTCCTTAGCACTTTTATCTTTGTCAAAAAGCCTGATTCCGGATGCCGCCTCATCCATAAGGTCAATCGCCTTGTCCGGCAAATATCTGTCGGAGATGTAACGTGCCGACAACGTCACGCAAGCCTCAACCGCATCATCGGTAATTGTGACGCCGTGATGCTCTTCATATTTGTGCTTTATTCCCTTGATAATCTCAATTGCAGTCGCCTCGTCAGGTTCAGGCACGTCAATTGGCTGAAAACGACGCTCAAGTGCGGCATCCTTTGTCACATATTTTCTGTATTCGTCATGCGTTGTCGCACCAATCAGCTGGATTTCGCCACGCGCAAGCGATGGCTTTAAGATGTTTGAAGCATCAATTGAGCCCTCAGAACCGCCGGCACCGATTAATGTATGTATTTCATCTAGGAACAAAATAATATTTCCGGCTTCAATGACTTCCGCAATGACTTTCTTTATTCGCTCTTCAAATTCTCCGCGATACTTTGAGCCTGCGACCATCGCAGACAGATCAAGCGTAAGCAGACGCTTTGAACGGATTGTCTTTGGCACATCGCCTGAAACAATACGTTGCGCAAGCCCCTCAACAATTGCAGTCTTACCGACGCCCGGCTCACCTACAAGGCACGGATTGTTCTTCGTGCGGCGAGAAATCGTCCTTATGATTCGGTTGATTTCCTCAGTACGTCCGATAACCGGGTCAAGCCGTCCTTCCTCTGCAAGCTTTGTAAGGTCACGACTGTATTTAGCGATGAGCGATGGCTTCATGTCCGCATCTGAATTGTATGCCTCGTAAGCCCTGATTTCTTCCTTGATTTCGTCAATTTCGTTGCCCATAGCGGCAAGCGTGTCAACAAACATCTTCTGCGGATTTACATTCAGTGAATTAAGAATCCTTAATGCCAGATTGTCCCCTTCTGTCAAAATAGCTAATAGAATGTGTTCGCAGCCAATCTCAGTATCCTTAAAATGTCTCGCCTCGTCTTCTGAAGCCCGCAAAATTTGCATTGCTTTCGGGGTATAGAGCCCTTTGTCCTTAACAAGCAGGGCTTTTTCCGGGGCAATCTGCTCTGAAATCATTGTTTTTACGGCATCATAGGTTACGCCGTTGTTCTCAAGAACTCTTGATGCCGCAGAATCGGTTGCTTTTAGTAAACCAAGAAGCAGGTGCTCGGTTCCAATCGAACCGAGCCCTGCCTTAATCGCTTCATCTTTGGCATAGCTTAACGCCTTAGTTGCAATTTCTGTAAAATTCATTTATTCATCGTCCTCGTCAAGATCTAAAAATTCGAATTCAAAATCATCGTCAAAGTCGAACTGCTGCACCGGCTTAGCCTGCACAGGAGCCTTGTTGTCGTTAGCAGGAATCCCCCGCATCATCTCCATAGGGTTGTCCTTTGGAGGCTGATACTCTTCGTACTCAGGCTGCACAGGACGCTTAGGAGCCAAATTCTTACTTGGCGGCATTTCGTCACGTTCAACTCTTGAAACTTTAATCGGAGCTTCGCGGCGCACTGCACCCTCGTCAACTCCCGCAACTTTATTCATGTGAGCAGCAGCAGTCTTCTCACCGTGCTCGATTCCGTTCTGCCATGACTCCCAATCAACAGGGCCGTACTCGCCGTACTCTTTCTTGAGACGCTTTTCTTCCTTCTTACGTGCTTTCTTCTCGGCCTTCAATGCCTTCTTCTCAGCACGGGAAAGTCTTCTGAAATCGTCTTCGTCGTCCTCATCGTCATCATATTCATTTCTGTCTCTAGGAGAGAAGAGTTCATATTCATCGTCGCGCTCGTACCTGTTCTGCATATCAAGCTCTTCCTTCGGAATGCGGCCGGCCTTATTCCTTACAACAAAGCCTTCAGGAATTTCGCTTCTTGCAGAGCTCTCAACGCTTTCACTTTCATGAGTCTCTTCTTCTATTTCTATATTATCACTTTTCTTTGAACTTTGTGTGTTTATTTCTTCCTCTTTCTCTTCTTCATGACTTTCTCTACTAAGTTCTTCGCTCGCCTTAGCTAACCTTGTCAGATAATCATCAGGCTCTTCTTCACTGACTTTTGCACGTCCATAAGCGGATACAACATGAGTCGAAGGCGCCTCATATGAATCCTCGCCCTCATAATCATCTTCGTCAATATATTCGTAGCTGTTGAATTCATGAAGCTTAACCGCCATTATGATAACTGTAACAATGAGTGCAACAAGCAATACAGCGCAAGCGATAACAATAATGAGCATCACGTTCACGCCGCCCTCTTCGCTGTCTGCACCGGGACTTGTAATCTTAGAGATTAAGTTTTCGCCGGACCCTGAAATATTGCCCTTACCGCCTGTATGAAGATTCTGCACATATCGCTGATAAGTACCTTCATTCTGGTCATACATGTACCAGCCCTTGTTGCCTTCAGAGCTAATTGCATAAATCAGGAAGAAGTCATTTATGTCAACCGGCGCCACTCCACCGGAAACAGCTTCACCGGAAGCCGCCTCACCGGCTTCCTCCGTATACGCATAAGCCTCCAATGTCTGCGAATTCCAATTAAGTGTCGCCTTTGTAAATCCATCAGGCACACTCACATCAGGACCGGCCTTAAGCGCAATAATGAATCTGTTCTCAATACCGGAAATCTGCAGGAAATCGCTTAATTCCCCCGTAGTCTGATCATACATGTCAAAATTGCCATTATTTCCGTCAGCATCGGTCACGTACAAAAGCACAATGCCGCCCATGTCAAATTGTGCGGCTTCAACCATCTGTTCCTCGTATGTAACAGTTGTTTTTGAAAATCCTACCGGCATAAACTCGTCGGCAAATACGGAAGATACATACTTTCCGTCAGCAGTTGCAACTGTTCCTGCTTCAATGCCTGTGCCTGTATCTTCTCTTGCATTTTCGTTAATCTTTGCAGTATCCTCGCCATCAACCATAACAGTTGCCGTCACAATCTGAGGCTCGCTGTCACCATCAAATGTTGCGAACACATCTACGTCCGCCTGTCCGCCGGACAAAATATTAAATGTAAGGTCTGCATTAGAAGAATTAATTGTGACAAGGCCGCCCCCGCCACCGCCGTACTCACCGGTGCAGCTTACAAACTCCAGTCTGTTAACATCATAATGAACGGATACATCAGGAGCAACCGCAGCGCCCTCAGCACCGTCAATAACGATGTTTACCGTATATGTATCACCAACAGCAGCAGTTTCCTTATCTCCTGTCGCAGTTACCGTACCGGCAAATACATTGACACTAAATAGCAACACAATGCTGACTGCTGCCGCAATACTTTTCAGTACAATACCCAATTTCTTATTCATGTAACGTTTCATACTGCATTCCTCACCACCTGTAAAATAACAGGTTCTCATCTAATATAAATTCCTAAAAGGTTAAGCATAATCATTTATTAATTATAATCGTATATCCCTTCGTAGCACCGTTTTGTGCCTTGCACACTACCTGAACTCTGTTCTCACCACTGTTAAGCGTATATGTACCTGTTCCGCCTACAGAAGATGACGAGCTGACTGCTTCAGCACCAATATTTACGCTCTCAACATCACTTCCGACAGTCAGGTAATATGTAGAGTTGACCGATGAGAATTCAGTAGTGAATGAGTATCCGTCAACCCAAAGCTTGCTTAGGTAAGTGTTCGGGTTCGAATCCGAAGTCGGCTTCACGCATTTTGCCGAAGGCATATTATTATAAACAGGAATTCTGAATATAAGCTTCGTATTTAAGTCAGAATATGCCTTTCTAAGTCTTGCCGACTCATATGATGCCGCAACAATATTACTCATGTACTGGTGCGAATATATGCCGTTTTTAGAGTTAACTACGTTGAACTTCTGGAAATAAAGCGTATTCTGTCCAACTGAAACATACTTATCGGCGATGTACTTCGCTGAGCCGTTAATCGACTTATATCTTGAATTCCACGGTCTTAAGTAGTTCTCATCAGCACCTGCTGCGTAGTAGAGTCCGTTAATTGTTGCCGAATTGCCGTTTGCGGCAAAAGCACCGATATTAAAGTAATTAAACAGGTTTTCAAGCCCTGACACATTTCCTGCAATGCTCTGGCTACGGCCAAGTACACCCTGTTCCTGGACAGCCCTTGAGGCAAGGTGATAAGGGTTAATTCCGTAATTTTGCCCTGCTTCAAAGAAGGTAGAAGCATATGAGCGCGTCTCACCATCCGTATCAGAATAATCGCCTGCCATAAATGTGCCTGCAAGCGCATTCTTAACTCCGTCAACGTTCTGATAATCCTTGAATTCAAGCGTCTCAAACTGGAAAATACCGCTATCGTCAAGGAAATTACGCGGGTCAAGGTAATACTGAATAAGCTCTGTTGACGCCGCTGCCCACGAGCCGCCGTCAAATCCGTACCATGTATTTGAAGCCCAGTTATAAGCCTGCGGTTCAGTCGACTTCCACGATGCGATGCTCGTCTTAGCAACAAGGTTTCTACCGACCTTGCTCTCGTTCTTAACGACATCGCTCCATTCAAGCCCGGTCTTAACCGCCTCAAACTGCCAGTTCGGGTACTTCTCATGAAGCGCACGAAGCTGTGCCTTGTAGTCATCCGGGAACTCCTTAATCTGCTCTTCGAAGTCAGCATCTGATGACTGCGTGTTATAATTTGTATTCACGATTGTGACAAGGTCAGAGCGGACATAGCCCTCCATTTCCTTGTCATTTTTGGAAAACTTAATTTTATACCATTTATAGCCATCGTCCGCGTTCACTTCCTCAAGAACCTCTATCGGATAGCCGGTGTCCAGCTGCGCAACGATGTTGCCGTTCACAACCTTCTCACGGATTCTGACACCCATACCCTTAATCGATGCACTCGATTCAGGCTGCTTAGGCTCTTCAGCCGTGTTCCCGGTAGGCTCCTCCTTAGGCTTCTCAGTCTTAGTAAGGCTTTCATACGGCGTAATGCCCTCAGTAAGGTCTGAGCGCACATAACCGTTTTCAGGCTTTTTATTATTCAAAAAAGAAATCGCATACCATATCTGTCCATCCGCATCGGATCTAAGCTGGTCGGTCACAGTGATTTGGTTACCCGTAGTAAGTCTGCATATGATTTTGCCATCAACCGGCGCTTTTCTGATATTAACGCCCGTACCCTTGATTTTACCTACCTGAGGCTCTTTTGTTCCATCAGACGAAGCATTGCCTGATGAATCAGTCCCACTGCTTTGAGATGTTCCGCTCATATTCACAAGGTCTGAACGAATGTAACCCTTATAATCTTTATCATTTTTTCTGAAGCTGACAAAACGCCACTCCTTACCATCATCCTTACCCTTCTCAGTAGAGATGATTGTGAGCGGCTGGCCATTTTGCAGAACGATTCTTATGCCTGATTTAGTACTTGCCTCTTCACGGCAAATGACATTACTGCCCTTAACCTGCGGACCTGCTGTGCCTGAATTTGTCGTACTGTTGCCCGCACTGTTGGCATCTCCTGCTGTACCTGAATTACCCGACGGATTATTATTCTCGTCAGGTGTACTCTCACTCTTAACTTCAATGTTGGATTTCTTAATAAGATCTGAACGAATATAACCGACGCTACCAAGAACCTTGATTTTATACCAGGTCTTGCCATCGTCACCCTTCTCTTCGCCAATAACGGTTACTGTCTCGTCCTTAATTACACCAAAGACAAACTGCCCCTTCTGGGATGGTGTCTTACGCACCTTACCGCTCTTAACAGTTACCGTTGCACGAACAGCCGTGTATCCATATGCACTCTGCGCCATCGCAACCGTCACACCAAGCGCCACGCACAGTGTAACTAAAATCAACGCAGACATTTTAACGAACAGGCTGCATCCCTTCTTCTGCACCTGCCTGTAAAATGAAAATTTCATAATATGCTGATTCCCCTCTATCAGTATATCGTTCCCCTATTCAAATCTCCTGAAGCCTCCACATTGCTATTGTTCACATAAATTGTGTTGCCCGGCTGACCGCTTCAGTCAAAATCCTATTTATACACATTAATATTACAATTCAACGGTTAATAAGTCAATATGTTGTTGACATAAAATTACAATCCGCAAGATACACTGCCCATTATCACAATCTTCTTTCACACTCCAAATGTGCTGTACACAATTATTCCTGCGATTATCGTAATAAGTGCAACCACCTTACGTTTCGTAAGCTTTTCCTTGAATATTGTCACACCAAATATCGTAATATATATGTAACTTGTCGCCTCCAGAATCGGTCCCATCGACAGTGGTACTACCTTATATGCAAAAACACCTAAAAACGTCGCCACTACAAATATTGTATATGCAGATATTACCGGCAAATTAACATACTCCCTGATTTTATTCTCATAGGTCTTACCTGCTGCTTCTTTAAGAATCACCTGTGATATCGCACTGATAAAAGTTCCAAATAGCATGATACATGCATAAATAAGAAGGGGTTTATTCATTTTCTTCGCCCTCCTTCTGCTCATTTACGTCTTGTCCGGTATGTTCTCCTTCTTCAGATTCTGTCACATATAACAGAACACCGGCAATTACTATTACTGCTCCAATAATCTTACCGACATTAAGCTTTTCATTAAAAAATAACAGCCCCCAGATAATTCCCCATACGATTGTAACAGCCCTATTTGCATAAGCCATCGTAAGAGGAAGCCTCTTAATAATCTGCTGCCAGCCAATCGCATACACAAACATTATGAAAAGTAGTGCGCCATAGCACAAAATAAACTTTAATGATAAAAACGGCTGCTTTGATGCAAGCTTTGAAAATATTCCCCCAAGTGAAAAAAACATAAGAAGGACATTTAATGCAAGAATTGTCTTTGTGTTTTTATTCATAAGATGCTCCTAAGTTATTAATCTATAAAATTATATATTCTGTATGGAAAAATAACAATATTATCTGCATATCCATATTTTTATTCACCTCACTGATTATCCGTTCTTTCATTATCTTTATTCTATTAACAGTTTGTATTAGTCGCTTCTTATGATATAATTTCAAGGTGTTGTCAAAACAAAGATATTATCATCAGCAGATATCAATATAATCATCATATATTTCAAAATGCAGAAAGAAAAGAAATACCGAAACGAACTAAAATACATATGCACTGAAGCAGACTTGGCAATACTCGAATCACGAATTAAAGTTTTGTGTAAAAGAGACTCTCATGTAGGTCCTTCAGGAACTTATGATATCAGGAGCATTTACTTTGATGATGTAAATGACAGCTGCTTTAATGAGAACGAATCCGGTACTGATCCAAGAGCGAAATTCAGAATCCGAATATATAACGGAAATCCTAACAGAATTACACTTGAGAAGAAGTCAAAATCCCATGGTATGACACACAAGGATTCTGTAATACTCTCTAAAGAACAGTTTGACGATATTATGAGTGGTAATCCTTCCAAATTGTTCAAGGACAGCAACAGCTCAACCCCTCTGCTAAACCAGTTTGAAACATTAATTTATACAAAAGGCTATCGTCCAAAAACAATAGTAGCTTATATGAGAACGCCATTCGTATTCCCGGCAGGAAATGTTCGTATCACTCTTGATCGAAATATTGGACATACAGATAAATTCGATTTATTCTTTGATGAAAACCTTCCAACAAAGCCTGTACTGGCCAATGGAACACATATACTGGAAGTAAAATACGACGAACTGCTTCCAAGCTTTTTATATGAAGCACTTAATCTTGAAGGTTTAAAATACACTAATTTTTCAAAGTATTATATGTCGAGAAAAAGGGTGTAATATTATAGCAAATTACCGGAATTAAAACATAAACGAAAGGATTATATATGAGTACAAAAGACGTTATCAAAAATTCAATACTTAAACAATTTGGAGCAACAGACATATCTCCTACAACAATTATTATTGCATTACTGATAACAGCATTCCTTGCAGTATACATATTCTTTGTATATAGGGCAATGAGTAAGCGCTCATTTTATTCAAAATCATTTGCTTTAACTTTAGTAATTGTATCGATTGTTACGGCTCTAATCATTATGGCAATTCAATCAAGTGTTGTAATATCTCTTGGTATGGTCGGCGCACTTTCAATTGTCAGATTCAGGACAGCAATTAAAGATCCGCTTGATATAGCCTTTATTTTCTGGTCAATTTCAGTAGGTATCATATGTGGCGCACACCTTTACAGCGTTGCAATAATAGGTTCTGTGTTTGTTACAATTGTTATGGTAATCATTCAGCTTCTTCCGGGAGTAAAGCCTGCATTACTTTTAATTATAAACGCAAGCAGTGATATTGCTCTTAAGGATTTAGAAAATCTAATTGCATCAAATACTTCCTACTATAAAATCAAGTCCCGTAACATTACATCATCAGAACTTGATATAATTGCAGAAATCCGCACCCAGGATGAACAGGCTTTTATTAAGCTGATTTCAGATTTCAATGGAATAAACAATGCTACAATAATGCTCCATGATGGCGAAGTGATTTGTTAGTTATTTAGTAAATTATTATGTAACTCTCCCACCTGTCATCGTAATTCCATCCGGCATCGATGAAATATGGTGGGATGTGTCCATGAGCTTCTTTACTGAATATCCATATACAGTCTTCATTCATATCAATCTCACCTTCAGGAAATGATAAGTATACATTATCGACCATATTTTTCTCATTAAAATCCTTCTCCCAATACTTAGGATTTGCACCAAGTGCCATTCCAACAATTACCTCCGGATACGACTGATGTTTAGGCGATCTATCAAAATACACCTTCTTATGTTCAGGATTTAAATTGTCGTTAACATACTTTATTACATCTGCATACTCATTGCTAACAAACATCATCTGTACGCCATACTCTTCATTAAAGTGTCTGAAATAATAGTTCGTGAGCAGCAAAAAGCATACTGCAAATGAAGCAAGCAAAGCCGGAACACTAATCCACATAATATCCGAAATATGTTTACATAACATATCAACAAGCCATTTAATACCAATGATTGTATACAATACATACATGATATACAGTTCATTTCCGGTATATATATTAAGGTCTCCCGAAATCATCATGACCATAATATATCCTGCGATTGTGAAGGATAAAACAAACGGCTCGTACCCTAACTTTTTTTCTCGAATAAGCTTTACAGACCTTATGATACAAATTATGACTCCCATTACAATAAACGGAATCATAATCATATATACAGGATTAAAATGCGGTGTTACAGTAAACGAAAACTGTTCTCCCCTAAATAACATCATCCATAATCTGTCAATATTCTTAGGGATTGAAGCAATTGACATTTCAGCACCCCTAAAGAATCCTAACTTTGGAAAATCAAAAATCCAAAACCTGAATGGTTCGATTTTTCCCATATTAATAAGCTGCATTAATAGAAGCGGCAGTGCCATAACTCCTAACGGTACAGCCATTACAACATACTTAAGTATTCCAAATTTCTTAAAATCATCTCTGCTGATAAGAACCACATAACCAACACTTAATACTAAAAAAATCGGAATTACAATATATGACAATACATACGTATATAATGTCAGTCCAAGTGCAAATCCGGCTAAAATAAAATCTCTGTATCTGCCCTTCTTATGTGCCCTATAGAACATATAAAATGAAAAAGTTGCAAGACTTAAGAAAAGATTACAGTCAAGAGCCCATCTTTCAGATGTGAAAAAATAAGGAGTAATGGTTACAAACACCGGTCCAAGAAGTGCCCATTTCCTGTCTTCAAATAATTCATTAACAAGAAAATAGCTTGCAAAAAATGCAAGGCATCCATATAATACCGCCGGTAATCTCATTACAAAGTTAGAAAATGGGATGAACCTAAGAATCAATGCAAGCGTATATGCATACAGCGCGCTTTGTCCGCCACCATAAGCCGGCAGGTAAAATGGAAATGAATTATTGTGTCGGTCAGTACCATACATCGCAAGTGTTTTTGCATCAAATGCCATTCCGGCTTCATCATAATGTATTCCGGCCGGCGTAATATCAAGATGAAACAGTCTGCTAAACAGAAAAACAGCGAAAATGACTAAAAGACAAAGTTTATTGTACTTTGTCATAAAATCAATGCAAAAATCTTTTATTATATTAATATTATTAATTCTCTTCTTTTCTTCCATTTTTTCTTATTCTGAATACTGCAAGTCCCGCAAGTGTAAGCAACGATATCAGTTCGCTTATTCTATAAAGTGTATTTTCATGATAAGTAATGTGCGCACCATTATAATATCCGGCAGGAATCTTAAGCCCTACTGTTCCAAAATCCGTTTCGAATAATTCAGGAACAATCTCTTTCCCATCCTCACTTTCAGCAACATTCTTAACTCTATACCCCTCATAATACGTGATAGGCATGTATAATATCTGTTCCGCGCCTGTAGGATTTACTATTAATATTGATGATGATGTTCCCGATTTTGACAGTGGTCCTATTGTCAATCCTAAGTTAGCCATTTCCCCCGTAGGATTTATTATTGCATTCTCATTAAATTTATACTGGAGTTCTTCAATACTGTAATCAAGGTCACTGTTATCAAAGTTAACAGGCTCATATTCTCCCATTCCAACCATATTATATTTTGATAACGCTGTTCCATCAAAAATAAGCTGTTCATCTGATGCTGTTATTTTTAATGTCGAAAAAAATACGAACGCCTGAACAACAACTAACATACAGCTTATAGTTGTCACATATATTACCGGGTTAAGTTTCTTCCTTTCTATATCAGAGTGTTTCTCATCTTGTACTTCCAGGTATCCTTTAAGACACCCCGCAATCGAAAACATGAAACACGCCATTGCAATTGATAAGTATCGCCAAGGGAACTGGACCATACAAAAGATTGTCCTTATTATTCCGCCGGCATTTTCAATTACTTTCCATGGGAATAACTCTGACGAAAACCATAACGCAATAACACCCAATAAAAAGCATATATTGGTAAAAATATTATTCTTTTTCTTTATTACACTAAATATATACAGGAACAAGCAATATATAACAATTATCATTCCAAGTGTATATCTGGTATCAAAGAATGTTCCATTATTTATTTTCCCCACGATTGATATATTTATTCCCAGGATATCTTTAAGCGACAGCATACTTCCCGACGTCTCATACGCATTCTCGGCATATACCTTAAACGAATCTGTTGTAGACATATGAAGGAACGGAATAATAAAATATGTAGAAAGTAAGAATGTAATGCCACATGACATTACAAGCTTAACAAGACTGTTCTTTGAAAATATTTTCTTAAAACATACTACACATAACAATATTGCAAATACGGCAACAAGTTCGCAGCTTAATATATGAGTATTAACAAGCCCGAAAAGTCCGACCGTAAGCCATGAAATACTACCATCTTCTTTAAGAATTACATACAGTCCCGTCACTACAAGCGGTAGGAACACAATAGCCATTGCTTCAGCGATTGCACCTCTTGCATATATATCAATGAGTCTGTACGAATTAAATGTATATAATATCGAACATACAGCTGAAACAAATAAAGAATGCTTAAATCCATCCTCATTAACTACACGCCTCACGCAAACAAAGCTCACAGCAGCAGTTGCAAGATTAGTACAGAAAAACATTAGATATACACAGAACCTAAGAGAATATCCTATTCCTCTTAATATTGCAAAAGGATATAAGAATAATTCAGGATAAAAATATGACAGAGCATATCCATACCCTTTAAGAGTGTTTGGATGTATTCTTACAGGGAACTGTCCATCTCTTAATCCATCAATGATTCCGTTAATTTTCCCATATAAGAAATCGCCATCATCAAACAATAAACCCATCTTAAATAACAACGGAATGCTTGAAAGCAGGGCAATTCCCATTATTATTAGAAATGAAACGCCCTTTTCAGTTTTAAAATATCCTTTAATGATTCCAAGAATAAGTAACTCAATTATAATCAGTAAAGCCATAAAAGCAGGCCAAATCGTCTTAATATACGTCCTGTTACCAATAAGCTCTACAGATTGAACAGTAAACTCCTTAAATCCACAATACACTACACATATATCAAGATCATTAACATCTTCAGTAATATACATCTGAGCATCATTAAATCCCGGAAGATATCCAAGCCCGTAATTCATGTTAAATTCGCCCGGAAGCTCTTCCGGCAAGTGGTTAAGCGACATTCTATCACACTTTACTGCCCATGGATTGCTCTTAGAAGTTACCGTGAGTGTGCTTCCGGCATTAGACCTGTATCCGACACGAAGCGTATATGAACCGGCCTTCACTTCCATCGGAATATTAAGATAAATGTCCTGCTTATCTTCTGTTAGTAGCTCTGCATGCGTAGAGTCGAAATAATATCCGTCTTCTTCCATTCTTCCGATATCCGGCTTGGCAGACGCAACATCGAATGAATAGTTATTGACTGGTCTTAAATAAAGATATACGAAGAAAACTGCGCCTATTAATATAGTCGCAGCCGCCATTATCATATATAGTTTTTTATCTTTTTTTCCTTGCAACATCATTTAACCTGAATTCAAATTCCTGTCTGTCTCGCTGTTCAATTGCCGATAATATAAGCCCTGTAAAAAAACTCTGGACAGCTATTACAGTCATTGAACATGCAACAAACAATGTAGGAAACCTCGGAACAAGTCCGGTGACAAAGTATTCTGTAAAAACAGGAACCATAAGTATAGCTGCAGCAATAACAAGAATCGCTGCAATAAATCCAAAGAACTTCATAGGTCTGCAGATTCTGTATAATCTTAAAATTGTACCAATAACCTTCATTCCATCAGAATATGTATCAAGCTTTGACACACTTCCTTCCGGTCTGTCGCGATATTCGATGATATGATTAACTATGTTCATATTCCTATCTATCGCATGTATTGACATTTCGGTCTCAATTTCAAAGCCTCTTGATAATACAGGGAAAGTCTTGACAAATTCATAGCTGAACGCCCTGTACCCTGTCATAATGTCCCTTATCTGTGCGCCGAATAACAGATTAATACTTCCCCTTACAAATGAATTGCCAAAATTATGAAACGGTCTCTTATTCTCTTCAAAGTAAGTCGATGAAAGTCTGTCTCCGACTACCATATCTGCCTGTTCTTCTATAACTAGTCGTGCCATCTCTAAAGCGTCTTCTGCAGGATAAGTATCATCCCCATCTGTCATTATGTAGCACTCTGCTTCTATCTCTCGAAACATTCTTCTAATGACATTTCCTTTTCCCTGCATAGTCTCGCGTCTTACGATAGCTCCTGCTTGTCGTGCAATATCAGCAGTTCCATCCGTAGAATTATTATCATAAACATATATCACGGCATTATCAGGGAGTGCTGCCTTATAATCATTAATTACTTTTTCAATTGTCTTTGCCTCGTTATAACAAGGTATCAATACGGCTATTTTGTCCATAATATCTTCTTACTTCTTCTCAAACCTCTTCGCACCACTCTGCCCTTTCGTGCCCATACCAAATCCGCCGGTAATATTAGAGCCTCTCTGCGACTTCGTATTAGCATTAACTGAATTTCCCATCTCTGCCATGCAGCTTGCGCAGAATCTTCCGGAAAGAATTCCTGTGCCACACTTTTCACAATAAATAAAAGTTGCTGAACCAGGTGCAATCTGAATCTTATCATCCTTAAGAAGGCGTCTTATTTTCTGCTTTGTGACGCCTACCATTTCACTAACTTCGGTTGCCGTAGCTCCAGGGTGCTGTTCTAAGTAATTACGCACTTTACCGTAATCATCATACATTTTGAATCTGCACTCTTCACACTCATATTCACCAATGCCGTTATATTTAATGTGAACACTCCCGCACTTTTCACATTTTGTTGGTTCGCTTAAATCAATACGATCAAATTGTTCAAGTCCGTTATTCTGCATAATCTATCGCCTTACCAATGTCATGACGCATATACTTGTTATCAAATTCAATCCAGTCTGTTGCAGCATATGCATTGGCTCTTGCAGTCTTTAAATCAGCGCCAATAGCTGTAATTCCAAGTACACGACCGCCATTTGTAACTATATTTCCATTTTCGTCAAATTTTGTTCCTGCATGGAAACAGTAATATTCTTCTGAACCATTGAACTTATCAAGTCCGCTGATTATCTTGCCCTTTTCATACTTAAGCGGATATCCGTCTGATGCAAGTACTACACATACAGCAGCATTATCCTTAAACTTAAGCTCGATATTATCAAGTGTTCCGTCTATACATGCTTCAAATACATCAATAATGTCATTTTCCATTCTAGGAAGTACTACCTGTGTCTCAGGGTCTCCAAATCTTGCATTGTATTCAAGAACCTTCGGTCCGTCTTCTGTAAGCATAAGGCCGAAGAATATTACACCTTTAAACTCTCTTCCCTCCGCCTTCATGGCAGTGACTGTAGGCTTGTAAATTTTTTCCTGACAGAAGTCATCAATTTCTTTTGTATAAAACGGGCTCGGTGAAAATGTTCCCATTCCGCCGGTATTTAGTCCCTTATCACCATCCATAGCACGCTTGTGGTCCTGAGCCGAAGTCATAGTCTTAATTGTAGTACCATCAACAAATGAAAGTACAGATACTTCTCTTCCTGTCATGAACTCTTCAATAACTAAGTTATTGCCGGCATCACCAAATGCCTTATCAAGCATTATCTGCTTAACACCGTCCTTTGCTTCCTCAAGTGTGTTGCATATTAGTACCCCTTTGCCAAGCGCAAGTCCATCTGCCTTAAGTACAATTGGCATCTTAGCATTTTCAAGATATTCAATCGCCTTATCAGCATCAGAGAAATTCTCATAAGCGGCTGTCGGAATATTGTATTTCTTCATTAAATCTTTTGAAAAAGCCTTCGAACCCTCAAGTATTGCCGCATTCTTCCTAGGTCCGAATACCCTTAAGCCCTTTTCTTCAAATGCATCAACTGCTCCTGCAACTAACGGGTCATCCGGTGCAACTACTGTTAAATCGATTTGTTCCTTAAGTGCAAAATCAGTGAGCTTTTCAAATTCCATAACCCCGATAGGCACGCACTCAGCTATATCAGCAATTCCTGCATTACCCGGAGCGCAGTATATCTTATCTACTCTTTTACTCTTGCTGACAGCCATTGCAATTGCATGTTCACGTCCGCCGCCGCCTACAATTAATACTTTCATAACGTTCTCCCAAATCTATAATTATGTCAACCAAATCCACAATCTAATCTTATATTCTGTGATTAGCAATATCATCAATAGCCTTAGGCAGAATAACCCACTCAGCCTCTTCCATAACTCTTCGCTGAAGAGTTTCCGGCGTATCATCAGCCTTAATATAAACTGCCTTCTGATCAATTATCGGACCGGTATCAGTCCCGCTATCCACATAATGAACTGTGGCACCTGTAACCTTAACGCCACGCTCCAATGCTTTTTCATGAACCTTAAGTCCGTAAAACCCATCTCCGCAAAAGCTTGGGATTAGTGAAGGATGAATATTTATTATCTTACCTTCAAATGCATTAACAAAGCTTTCAGGAAGTACGACTAAAAATCCTGCAAGTACAATTAATTCACATCCGGCGTCCTTAATTGTCTTAATCATATCCTGTGAATATGCTTCCTTATCAGCGTACTGCTTAGGGCTTATTACAGTACCTTTAATTCCTGCCTGCTCTGCTCTCTTAAGTGCGTATGCACCTTCTTTATTAGAAACAACAAGTGCTATTTCTGTATTTGTAATCTTACCGGAAGCTATTGCATCTATAATTGCCTGCAGATTTGTACCGCCTCCTGATACTAAAACTGCTATTCTCATACTAAGTCAACACCCTTTTCCCCGGCTACTACTTCACCAATTACATAGCATGTCTCACCGGCTTTGCTTAATGCTTCCATAGTCTTATTAACATCGTCTTTATCAACTGCAAGTACCATTCCAAGTCCCATATTAAATGTGTTATACATCATCTCATCCTTAATCTTTCCTGATGTCTGAATAAGATTGAATATTGGAAGTACTTTAAATGAATCGAGCTTAACTACTGCGCGTGCGTTTTCAGGAAGCATTCTAGGGATATTCTCATAAAATCCGCCACCTGTAATGTGACTGCAGCCCTTAACTGTTACTCCGCTTTCCTTAACAGCCTTTAAAGCCTTAACATAAATCCTTGTAGGTGTTAAAAGGGCCTCTCCAAGCGTTGTCCCAAGTGATTCAACATATCTGTTAAGGTTTTCTTCATTCATAGTGAAAACCTTACGTACAAGTGAAAATCCATTCGAATGAACTCCTGATGAAGCAATACCGATAAGCTTATCTCCTGCCTTAATATTTTCTCCTGTAATAAGATTTTTCTTATCACATACGCCTACAGTAAATCCTGCGAGGTCATAATCATCTTCTGCCATAAGTCCCGGATGCTCTGCTGTCTCACCGCCAATAAGTGCACATCCTGACTGCTTGCAGCCTTCAGCTACGCCTTTAACAATACTAGCAATCTTCTCCGGATAATTCTTGCCACATGCAATGTAATCAAGGAAGAAAAGCGGCTCACCACCTGCACATGCAACGTCATTAACGCACATGGCAACCGCATCAATTCCTATTGTGTCATGCTTATCAAGAAGCATTGCAATCTTAACCTTCGTACCGCATCCGTCTGTTCCTGATAACAGTACAGGCTCTTCCATATCCTTAATGGCACTCATTGAAAATGCTCCCGAGAATCCGCCAAGACCTCCAAGCACTTCAGGTCTCATCGTTTCCTTAACATGTGCTTTCATAAGCTCTACCGACTTATATCCGGCTTCTATATCAACACCAGCGCTCTTGTAATCCATAATGATGTTTCTCCTTTTCAGTGATCTTTTTAGTAGTTATTTGATACCTTAACAACAATAATACCATCTATTTCAGTAATAGAACCCGCCCTTGGATACATAGGCATAGCTGCAACATCGTCTCTTGCAACAATAGCCTCATATTCGTCATTTGTGCAAGGTTCCACAAAATAGCCTAAATACTCTCTGTAGATTCCCATCCATGTCTGTCCATGAGTTGAAGCAGCATTACCCCAATTTCCGAACTGCATGAGTTCATTAGCCATTGGATAAATTTCTGAGTACATGAATCGTTCATTTCCACATGGTGTTCCAACGAAGCATACCCTACCGCCTCTATCCGCATATCCCAAATTCTTAAGTGAATCTAATATTTCATTTGCAATAGTAATTGTTCCGGTTCTTCCTTCTCTGCAAGCCTCCTGATCTATCTGAGTACTTACATAGTTTCCATATATCGTAATTATACTTACTATAACAACGATAACGCTTACGATTTGCCTTAAAACCTTTTCCTTAGCTAAACTGTTGTCTTTTGATAATAAATCAGTTTCAGTTTTATCCTTGTTCCTTTCTACAAGTATTTCAAATACAAGTACAAAGGCAACCGCAACAAACATGGCTAATCCATTTGTCATCTGTATACTAAGGAAGCTCTCTGTTGCCATAAACAAAACAATATTTGTAGCAATCGGAAGTAGCAACGCACATATCGTAAATAGGACCGCATATACTACATTTTTCTTTGCAATTCTAACAATGGCTACAATTAAAGCCACAATGATTAATCCAAAGAACAGAAGCTGAAATGCCAGATGTTCCTGAAGTCTGTTCCATCTGAACATTGTGTTGAAGAAATACTGGTTAAAATAGTAAATAGTCTTCCCTATAGTTTCAGGAATTTTTAAAATTGTATTACCTAATCCTAATGAATCACCCTCATTATAACTGCTTAATTGCTCAATGCCATGATTCATAAAGGTTATCTTCATTCCTATAAAATACAAAATGGCTCCAACAAATATAGAAATAATAGCTTTAATAAAATATTTGATAAGGGTAGAAGCCTCTTCATTTTTATAGAGCATCAACATAAATGAAACAAGTAATATAAGGCAAGTACTGTCAAAGAAAGCTTGATAGCAGCCTAGGGAAATCATCAATGATAGCGATGCAAGTATTACCGACAAGATATCCTTTATGAATTCTGATTTCGTCCTACTATACTTCTCAATAATGCCAATATTCAAATCACATCTACAAAAATACACCGTAAGCACAGCCATAAAATATGCAGTCGCAAAGGTATCTGACGTATATCTGAAAGACAGCCAAGTACATACTGATGTAGTAATCAATATCATACAACTGACTACATATGTTCTGAACTGATTAGGTTCAAAATCAATGATCTCAAACAGAATAATATTTCCTAATATGAATATACACAACGCGAGAACGTTGCAAAATGGTTCTGTTAACAATCCAAAGCGGAATTCATCCAAGTATGGCCAAACCCATCTTCCTAGACCTCTTTCCCAGTTTCCAGCGCCACCATATCCATAATGCCATATCCCATCAAGCTGATTTAGAAGTTGCAACGAGATTAACATGAAATAAGTAAAAATACTAACGCAAAGATTTATAAAAAAGAACTTTTTCCACTTGTTATACGATATATATATACGTGCCATAATTAAACCCTGTATTTATTTGCTATTTAAGTATTCTTTATAGCCCATCTTTTCAAGTTTCTCAGCCTTAGCTACAACTCCATCCTTAAGCTCATCCTTATATTCTTTAAGTTTCTGTAAGAGGTCAGCATCAGAAATTGCAAGTATCTTAACTGCAAGAATTCCCGCGTTCGCACCGCCATTAATTGCCACTGTTGCAACCGGAATGCCTGATGGCATCTGAACTATTGAATAAAGTGAATCTCTTCCGCCAAGTGATGAAGTGTGCATCGGGACTCCGATTACCGGCATCGGGAATATTGCCGCACACATCCCCGGTAAATGCGCAGCCATTCCGGCTCCTGCAATAATTACCTTAAACCCCTTTTCTTCAGCATTACTCGCATATTCAAAAAACTCATCCGGTTCTCTGTGCGCACTGATTATCGTCATCTCATAATCAACGCCAAATTTATCAAGTATTTCAGCTGCTTTACTCATAACTGGAAGATCCGAATCAGATCCCATTACTATTCCTACTTTTGCCATTTTTCCACTCTTTCCTTAAGTTTTTATTTTGCTACTGCTTATGCAGAAGCAAACATATTTATTTTACCATATATCTTATTACAAATTATAGATTACATAATGCGTTTTCATCACATGTCTTTTTTTTCTAACAACCACTTTTGATTATCTTTTCCCTCAAAAGTTTCAAGGACTATTGTGCCTTCTTCTGACAATGTCAAAGCATAATTATCTATTGTCTTTATATAGTATTCCGTATTATTACCATCAGCAGCAGAAATTTCAAAGTCATGAAATCCACAATACGGAAATAAGCCATTCAAATACTATTGTAAGTTTATTCTTGTTCTTACATATTACACTAATCAGTATGATAATTGAAATAATAACAATACCGATAATCAATACGTTATCTTCAATATAAAATGTACGCTCATCGATAATGATTATTTACGAGGAACACACGCTCATTACACTAAACCACAATAATATAACGGCCGGTATTATAAGCGCAAAACCTGATAGTTTTTTTACTCATGAATCAATATTCCTTCTACTATCTAATGCCAAACCTAACACAAAAGGATTTATCATTACTGTCGGAATTAAATATCTAATTCCGTTATTCTCAAATGTTGGTCCCATCATGCATATTAGCAGATTTATAACTGCCGGCAGTGCAAGAATAAAATGCTCTTTATTCTTTTTACTAAATGCCATTAGTAATAAATATACTGAAAGCCATGCCTGAATTCCAACATTACAAATAGGCCATACTAAAGGGAATCCCTCATAAAAATCTGTAAAAATCCTAAAATAGGACTCAATTTTATAAGGCATAAAATCAGTTGAATACTCAGGGTCAATCTTGTTAAGCTCAATATAATGCGAATTTACATCAAGAAAGTCCCCATTCATATGAAAGAATGCCTGAATATATATCGAAGGAACTTTTAAAAGATATTTAAACCACACCTTCATAAAGGATACCAGATCTCTGGTATTATCACCGTAATATGTATCCTTAACTGCATCACTTTTTTTCGGATAATAGAGTTTGCCAATTTCTTCAAAGTCGATAACTCTGTTAATTATTTCTCTATCGCTTTCCGATACTACTTCGGGATAATCCCTGGAAACACGCGCAATTTGTTGTAATGGAACTGAGAGTCCTTCGCCAATACCGCTCTTTTCATGCCCCATAACTACCATAATATTTTCAAAAGCGAAATTGAATAAAATACCAAAGATCAAGGCAAATAATACATATCCCGTTGCTTTTCTATCTCTGTCTTTTAACCCTTTCCATATGCTAACTGCCAGGAACACAATGGCCATTAGTAATAATGTAATTGTCCCATTCTTTCTTGTTAAACACAATAATACTGAAAAAACCATCAATTCAATATAGGTTTTGCCACATTCACCGCATAAAATAACGTCAGCCATTAAAACAGTAACCCCAAGTAGTATACTTGCATATAGTGAGTCTTTTGATGCTGTCGTCATATATCTGGCAATTAATGGGTTTATTGCAAATACTACAATAATCATCCCTCTTATCTTTATATTGACACCCTGATTTTTCATAACTTTATCTGATCTAGTTACTGCATAAGCTCCAACTAACATTTGTCCAATAATACATAAAAACAATCCAAAATTTTTTGAATGAAAGATATTTTGTCCAAGTTTTACTAGTCCACCATAATAATATGTCGTCATTACCGGCCAATGTTGATTAAATTCCGAATTGTTTAGAATAAAGTTGATTTGATTGTATTCGTCGTAATTAATTCCTCCGGGAAATCTTAATACAGCCCAGATTAACCATACAGAAAACACAAATAGGAACACGAAATATGAGTTTTGAAAAATATCAAATGTAATAGTGCTGTTCTTTTCAGCAGCATTATTACATTTCAGAATGTTTACATAATGTTTTATATACTTAAGTACAATAATTAAAGCATATGTAAATCCAAGAATATAAAACAGACTTTGAGCTTTAAATTTTACTACACATTCCCAAGTCTGTGTTACTCTAAAGCTCAACCCCATAAGTGAACAAAGACCACAACCTATTCCGGTACAAACCTCATACCATCTTGTATCAAAATCCGGAGCCTTAAATACAATATAAATAAGAGAAGTTAAGACCATTAATTGAGAAATATCATATGGAAACAACATATCATAATAGGTGAACAATTTTGTGCCTTTATAATAATACTCTTCAACCATATTGCTTAGAAGATTCGTTTGATTAATTCTTATTACAAAATATATTAATAATGCTCCAATGAACTTGATAAAGTAATAAATAACTGAGATATCTTTAATTTTGTTTTTCATTTTTTCTTTCATTTTCTGTTTTTCTCCATAAATAAGGGTGTATTTAACTCTTCCACTCCATCAAGCACGAACAGCCCATCTTCAATAATTGCAATTTCACTACCATCTTCTCTAACCACATATATCCCCGCCAGCTCATCATACGGAATTGTTATGTCTGTATGGCAGTTAAAATAAGCCTTTGAAGGATTGCTCTTTCTGAATTTAGCTGTCACCTCATTATCCCTGCAAATTATTTCTTTTCCGTCAGGGTTATACACCTTAACATCTTCTTCATGAGAATAGCACGTATCACCAAGTGCAAAATGCGGTCCGGTCTTTTCACCTATCAGAATAGGGAGCTTCTGTTCAATATTATAGTCTCTTGCCATTCTATAAGCAGTAGTATTTGTGCCAATGGCGAATTCCCCAATAGGAAGCGTTTCATGATTGTGAAGAATGTTTTCTCTTATATAGTTCCTGTTCTCTTCTTCTGATTCAAAATTTTTACATGAATAGTCACAAACCATTCCATCTTTGAATTCGAATGTTAAGTCAATGTAGTTGAGTCCGAATAAATAACACTCAGATACATTCAGTATTCCGTCAGTACCCTTAAGTACAGGCGAAGTAAAAACTTCACCGACCGGAATATTGACATCTGCAACACAGTTTTCAAAGCCTGTTTGTTTAGTTGCATCTGTTATTTTTTGTGTTTTAACTGTAAGCCTTGTCCTGTTAGTACCCTTACCTTCGATTCTTACCGTATCTGCAGTATCCAAAGCATCTATTATCAGCTGCTGCATCATTTCATAACGCTTGTAATCCAAAGTGTTAAGTTCTACGGTTTTACTGAATATTTCGCTGAATTTATCACCAATCTCAGGTATAGGATATGAGATTATTGTAAAGCTCCTCTCCTCGCCCTTAATATACTCATTTACTATCTGACTCAATCGGTCACTTATGTCAACCTGGAATTTTCTACCTACAACATCTGGTGTTATGCACTCTTTCTTTGCTTCAGGCTCGAAAGGTTCTTCACCAAACACTTCTATTACTGCAGGCCCTGCAAATCCTGCCGCCAGTTCTTTCATACCCTCATAAGTTTTTTTTATAACATCTGCTTTTCTATTAACAAACTCCTTATCAAGGTATACAGCGACATCCTCCTTATGATCATAATCATACTGTTTATTGGCTGTTGCACCGGTAAATCCAACCTTATTAACTCCGTTACCGGTTAATGACAGCGAACCCGCTCTGTATATTACAGGCTTTAATCCCATTTTATTGAAATTCGTGGTTGCAGCCTTAACTACTCTTTCAAATCCGATATTATATCTGATATTAACAGTTGATTTCTTATGAAGAGGCTTTCCCGCCTTCACAAATCCTATTCTATAGCCCTCTGTAAACGTCGATGCCATTTTATCAATATCGCTTTGTGGCATATCAGCAAGGAATTTTGCAATCTTTATTTCGTTATCAGTTACATATTCTCCATATTTATATAAATAATCTGGATTAAAGTCCTCACCTGAAAGTTCCGAATTGTTAATAATACTTGTAGCAAAGTCAAGTGATGGATCAATCTGACTTCTGACCCTTAATGGAGAAATAATGTCGCAATTATCGGACATGAACCAGTACAGAATTTCGTGTAGTTCTTTATTATCAATATCATTGCTGATAGCAAATGCATCATGAAACAGCACATATACTTCAATGAAAAGCTCAAGATATATTGTAATAATCTCCTTATACGATAAAGCAGTTTCTGTCTCTTCCAGCCTATTCATATAATATTTATACTCAAAAACATACGGAATCAGCCCTCTAATCTCCGTATACAAAAAACATAACAGCTGTGATGTATTATATTTTCCGATTAAATTCTTATTATCATATTTACGTTCACTACATTCATCACTCTCGTCAGAAATGCCCGTTTTACGCGGTTTTTCACTTGTGTTTTCGTTGACTGAACAAGTCATTTTATTCCAAAGCCTACTGCAGAATTTAGGATTTGCATAGCTGTTTTCGTAATTATCCCCTACTATATCTTCATATAGCATTTTATTATATTCTTTATCATCAGATGGGGTATTGATCATAAGAATAAAGCGTGCAACAAAACTAAAATAACCCCTGAAAGCCTCATCGACTTCAGGGTTTTCACTTATTTCCTTGATTCTGTTTAATGAAAGCTCATATCTTTCATCAATAATTGTACTCATTTAACTATATTCCCCCAGATTACAAGTGTTATCCATGAAACTAATACTACCGAGTTAATAACGATTGAAGCTATTGGCGCCCATTTATAAATATCTCTTTCTGAAAGTCCGGTTAATCCTGCGACAATTCCAATAATATTAAGAACTGCAGAAAACAGAGCTTCACTCCCCATTTTCACATCAGAAATCCCTTTATTGTTGTAAGCAATTAATATACTAAATGCCAATACAACAACAGAAACAGTGCCAATAATACAACCAAGTACACCCGAAAATGAATGGTGTCTTGTCGTAAACATAAAGCTCTTTGCTTTTTTAATCTTTTTTGGCCTTGGCATTAGTCCTTTTTAACTCCGAACTGTTCATAATACTCATTAATCGACTTCATAATGTCATTATTGATTACTACCCTTCCGTCGATTTCTCTATTGTATAAGTATTCGCTTACTTCTTCCATTGATACAATAGCGCCTGTTTTGAATCCATACACGTCTCTTACTTCATCAAGTGCCGACTTGCTTCTGTCACCTGATAATCCGACTTCACATCTGTTAAGCGATACCATAAGTCCTACTATTGTAACATCTCCCTGTGCTCTTACTATCGGTACTGTCTCTTCCATTGATTTTCCGGATGTAGTAACGTCTTCAATCATGACTACTCTGTCTCCGTCCTTGATCTTATATCCAAGAAGCGAGCCCATATCAGCACCATGGTCCTTCTCTTCTTTTCTGTTAGAGCTATACTTAATCTCTTTTCCATATAGTCTTGAGTAAGCTTCTGCTGTTACAACAGAAAGCGGAATTCCTTTATACGCCGGTCCGAACAATACATCAAAGTCATCGCCATATGTATCATGAATGGCTTTTGCATAATATTCGCCAAGCTTTGAAAGCTGACTTCCGGTTACATACGCCCCTGCATTCATAAAGAATGGAGATTTTCTGCCACTTTTAAGTGTAAAATTTCCAAATTTAAGCACGTCACTTTTTACCATGAATTCAATAAATTCCTCTTTATACTTTTCCATCATATGCCTCCATTAGCTTTTTATTTATTATTTATATATTCGCTCTCAAAAAAATAATCAAGATATTCAATCCTGTTATCAATAAATCCATAGATATTATCATATCTCCATTCAGGCTTCAAATAACATAACCATTTATCGCTTTCACGTGTTATTGCACCCGAATTATACAGATATTCTTCCATGTCTTTTATTTTGTCTTTTATTTCTTCTTTATCAATTACGTTTCTTCTGAGTTCTTTCCACCTTGTATACATATATGAGCTCATTTTTTTAGTATCTGCATCATATATTTTTTTTACGTATGGAATAATCATGTCAGGACTTGTTTCGTATTCTACTGTATAGTCGAACCACTCGTTATCTCCAAATGTCTCATTCATGTCCCACATTACTTCACTGATTCTATAATTATCACTTTTCGGAGCAATATAAAAGCAATTTGCATCCCAGTTGTCGACTCCGCAGATTAGCATTGAATATAGGTTCATATCTATAATATTATCAAGATTTAATACTTCATATGCCTTATCTAAATCAAAACCGTCTTTTGAATAGAATAAATATTCAAAATCATTAATTATTTTATAATCCTCTGCCGAATAGTCCTTTGGCCACTTTATTCTAAAGTCAAACTGTTTTTCATATCCCGGAAGGGTATTGTCTTCACTTTTTAGTTCATCAAGCCGGTACAGATAATCACCTTCTGTAAGCTTACACTGCTTTCTGTCTATTTTTTCACATAGCAGATAAAGTCCTGAATACGTATTGTCATAAAACACCTCGACAAATTCGCATTTAACTGTATTATCATATGGGGTTTCATTTGTTGCACTTATTTCATTCCACAATTCATATGCAAGCTTATTATGAACGAATCCATTATCGCCAAGCATTGCAATTAATGCCCAGTCATCATCCGTTCTCATACCTACAAGTGATTTCTTTTCACTCAGATTTATTTCATAACTCTTTTTATCTGCATGAGAAGTTGAATCACCTCTAAGGTGATATTCACAATCACTTGAGATATATTTATTCTTCTTATGATATGGATCGAATAATGTCATATTACCATTCCATGACATACTTTCCGGATTATAGTCATTATATGTAAGACTAATAACCGGCATCCCGGTAAAAATAACATTATATTCCACATAATAATCATCACATACTAAAAATAAATTAAATAATGCATTGTTTTTAATATACTCACCTTTACCAATTTTATCATTGTAAGTATCCGTCCTATGATTTTTCTCACCTGTATACTCATCTGTAAAAAAACATTCTGAATAATCGGTTTCTACTATATCAGAAAATATTAATTCCCCATACTGAGTCGTAAGTTTTCCCATAAATGAGTCATTATTCATATCCTGCGGAATATATATAGTGTTTGTCTGCCAGTCATACGGAAGATTATTATCGTTAAAATAAATCGGATAATGATAAACATCTGTTTTTAATAATTTACCTTCTATTCTATTACTAATTTCCTCACGAGAAGAAACCTTCACCCCTAATAACACTGTATCTTGGGCAAAGGTTCCTTCATAAAACAAAAATGCCGTAATAATAAAAATAACCGATATAAAAAGTATTGAAAGCCTGTACTTCATAATATCATAATAATACAATATATTGAGCTTTTTGTCACCAATTCTGTGTTTTTCTCACAAATTCTTGGAAATCCGAATGCCTTATCGGCTCATCGCTTACAATAAGCTTAGGATGTGACTCATTCTTCTCTTTTACGAAGAATATTGAATCAGTATTATAAAAGCCATGATCTGCAACTATAATTATTGTAGAATCATCATACTTATCGATTAGCTTAAGTCTGTTAATATAATCCTCAATTAATCTCATTGTTCCGTAAGAAGCCTCGTTGCCACTAACACTGTTATCCGGAACAAGTTCATTGTATGCATTAGACATATAAGGCATATGAGGGCCTCTGATATGATTTAATATAAAAGCATTTTCTATAGTATCATCAATAGTAATTCCCTGCTCCTGCATTGCACTGTAAAATTCAGAATTCAGGAAATATGGTCCAATACCGTTATACTGGTTGATATTTTCAATATCCATAGAGTCAACCTGATACTTAGCCTTTAATACATATGGCACATATCTATACATGCTCATCTTATACAAATACTTAAACAATGATTTCCTATCTATTGTAATATGAGCTTCTTCAATGTTATCAACAAGCCCTTCTGTAACATGCTCGAACAATATGTCTCTTGTAAAGAATCTGACCGTATAACCCTTTTCATGGAGTTCTCCATAAAACTCTTTTGCGCTATCAGATTCGAATGCTTCTTTCGTATATTCAAATCTGGTCATGGACTCATCATAAGGATATCCTGTAAGCATATGATGAAGTGCAGGATATGTAGGGAAATACTCTGAATCTTCCTTTTCATAAAAAGTAAAATCATGCAGAAAGTCAATTGATTCAGGGTATTTATCAAGCATTGAGTCAAGTGCTTCTCTTCCAAATGTATCAGGAACAATTACAATAATATTATCATGAGGTGCCACCTTAAATTCATCAGCACCTGAGTACCATAGCCTTTCCTTCTTACTTCCAATATGAGTTAAAAAGAGTGACAGTACGGCAATAGAAGTTACTATTAAAATAAACCCTGATACTCCTGCAGCAACATGATACCTGTTATTTTTGCAAAAATACAAAATAACACATACTACAATAAACACAGCAGCATATATTGAAAGTGTGATTACCGGGTAATTTCCAAGCGTTGCCGCATCAACGAATTCGCCATCTTCCATAATAAGTTTCTTATTAAGGAACATATACTGGACATATGAAGCAGTAGATATAGCTGTAAGTATGCTTACTGCAATAATATTAAGCTTATCCGGAAGAATAAGAATAACTGTAATAGCAGTAAATATAATAATGATTGCTATAGACAAAAACATCCACAAATAATCATTATTTGTAAATGAAAACTCATCATAGTTAGCATAGTATACTTCTACAGGTCCTAAAATATATGCTAAAAATACCGGAAGTACTACCGATACTATAGTCGCTATTATCTTAATTCCCGATGGTCCTTTCAGTTTTTTCGTATACTTTTCATAGTCTATTGACTGATATGCAGATACATCTCCAAAGCTTTCATCGCTGCATATTGATCTTGTAATACTTAACGTAAGGACAAAAATCAAGGTAAACGGAACTGTTACAATCATACTCTCCGCATATGAAGCAACGAGCATAACGATTGTACCTGCGAAAACAGTCTTTCCAAAATGACTGTTTTCCACATTTTCTCTCGTTACTAATACAGCTCTTCCTATCATCGCCAGCACTAATATACATACAATAGGTCCATACACTATAAGGAGATCCACATAAGCATTCATTGTATCAAGAAGCCCCGGTCTATACAGTTCATTTGACGTATATATTGTGCCGATTCCGGTAAATATGTAGTTCTTATATATATTAAACAGGTCCTGCCACACCGGAAGCCGTGAATCAAATAAAGATTTATAAAACATCTGATAATCTATAGCATTAACTCTATTTCCAATGTATACATAAATAATCGGGAATATGAATCCGCCAATCAATGTACCATAAGTGATAACTCTGAATATGATCTTATTTCCAAGTAGCTTTCTTGGGCATATCATAAGAATTGCAAGGACTATAAGTGAAAAAAATGCTGTTCTTGATCTGTACCACGATATAATACTGTACGCAACCAAAAACATAAGAATCTCCGCTGCGGTAATAATATACGGATGCTCTTTTATGAAATGAAATAATGCAGCCTTATATCGCTCATGTAAAATCTGATATCTAAAATACTCTAATATGAATAATGTGAAAACGAATCCTGTAATAAGAACAAGTCCGCCGTAATTAATTGAATATCCCTTATAATAACCCTTAACGTCAACTGTCCAGTAAAAGAAGAAGAAAGCAATAAAAGCCAACATAATAAGTACTTCTCTTCTCCTAAACACAAGCTTTCCTGACAGATAAATACCAAGTGTAAGACAATACAGCGGAAATATTTCATAATATCCGGTTCCGACTATTGTCATATTAACAATAGCCAGTACGTTGTTGAACACAACAATTAAGAAAAACTTATCTTTTATCAGTTTCTTAATATCGGACACGAGGAAAAGTACTAACGTAAGTACAATAGAAAGGTTCACAGAATTCCATCTGTCTATTATCTGATACATACGATATGAATTCCAATTCACCATCAATAAAATGAAAAGTGTGACAATAAGAATATATCGTGCAACCCTATTCTTTTCAAAAACAAAACCGGATTTCATCTTTTATTATTCCTATCATTGTTTGTATCTGTATCCATCTGTTATTTTATCACCTCGGCTCTCAACATTATCAGTTCCATTAAACCATAATGCCGGGAACATATGATATCCGATTTGTCCGAGTTCTTCTTTCGGATAATAGAACGTCACCCCATTTATTTCAGTAGTGCCATACTCTACTCTCGGATAATCCTCCTGCATGACAAAATATTCATAATCGCTGTTATATAAGATGCACTCGTAATTCCATTTAAAGTATTCAATAATGCCATTAGTAAACGGAATCATTGTCAATACACATATTAGTACCGCTGCTGTCTTAATTATTACGGATTTACTCCACGCCTCGCCTAACATATCACCAATAGCGTAGAACATTGCAACAATAATATAACATACACCATATCTGAATAGCGGACTTTCAAAAAACCAGTATAATAAGCTGAATAAAAGTGCCGCCTCAAAAATATATCTATCAATATTGTCAATTACCACTTCAGTCGCAGTCTTCTTGATACCATGTCTAATAACCTCCGAGATAAACCGACAAACTCTGTATACTAAATATACTGACAACACTATTA
>SAMEA3663028__coassemble_74_pt1 | contig 51177 bp, 38 predicted proteins | sample SAMEA3663028__metabat2_high_PE_020 | metagenome-assembled genome bin SAMEA3663028 (sample SAMEA3663028) | pig gut metagenome | biome: pig gut; feature: pig-associated habitat; material: faeces | place: France | collected 2012
TTACCTGTTTTAGCCCCGCCTTATACTTGTGCTGCATGCCCCGCGGGGCTAAATTAAGCAATTTCAGCTGTTTTAGCCCCGCCTTATACTTGTGCTGCGTGCCCCGCGGGGCTAAATTGGGCAATTTCAGCTGTTTTAGCCCCGCCTTATACTTGTGCTGCATGCCCCGCGGGGCTAAATTGGGCAATTTCAGCTGTTTTAGCCCCACATTATATTTGTGATGCACTCCCCGCGGGGCTAAGTTGGGCAATTTCAGCTGATTTAGCCCCGCCTTATACTTGTGTCGCATGCCCCGCGGGGCTAAATTGGGTAATTTCACCTGTTTTAGCCCCGCCTTATACTTGTGCTGCATGCCCCGCGGGGCCAAATTGGGCAATTTCAACTGATTTAGCCCCGCCTTATACTTGTTCCACACTTCCCGCGGGGCCAAATTAAGCAATTTCAGCTGTTTTAGCCCCGCTTGCGCCTTGCACCGCACACCCCCCCGGGGCTAAATTGGGCAATTTCAGCTGATTTAGCCCCGCCTTACATTTGCCCCTCACTCCCCGCGGGGCTAAATTGAGCAATTTCGGCTGATTTAGCCCCGCCTGCGTCTTGCGCCGCACACCCCCGGGGCTGTAGAAAATTGGCACATCCCGCGAGGCCAAAAGTGGCAATTTATGTTATAGTATATGTGGAGGGAAACAATGATGATTACAAAACGCTTTACTGTTGATAATGATGGGATGAAAATACAAGGAATCGCGTATTTACCTGCAAATTCTACTGCTCCTAATCAGGTTAAGAAAAGTCCTGCGATTATTATGTCGCACGGGTACTTAAGCAATCTTCATAATTTTGAGTATTTTGCGACGCAGTTTGCGATGATTGGCTACAATGTCTTCACTTTTAATTTCTGCTGCGGGTCTGATGAAACCGATCCTGAGCTTATGAGTGACGGCACGACTACTAATCTATGCATCGAGGGCGAAATTAGCGATCTGATTACAGTTTATAACTATGTGAGCACGCGCGATTATGTGAAAAACGATGAAATAATACTTTGGGGCGAGAGTCAGGGAGCCTTTGTTTCAGGTCTTACAGCAGCAAGGCTTCAGGAGAAAATCAGTAAGCTTGTCATGATTTTTCCTGCTGTTTGCATTCCTGACCATGCGAGGAGGGGTACACTTGGTGGCGCAAGCTACGACCCGAAGAATCCTCCTGAGCTGATTTACACTGAGCGTGCCATGCTCTCGAAGGTTTTCGTCGATGATGTCAAGGATATGGATGCCTACTCGGAGCTTGCGAAGTATAAGGGTGAGACACTATTGATTCAGGGCACGTGCGACAGCATCGTTGTCCCTGAGTACCAGTATATCGTAAAAAAAGAATTCGATCTGACCGATAACATAGAAAATGAAAACGCCCAAATAACAAATTCAAATCATCGGCTAAAGCTTCAAATGGTACGCGGAATGGACCATTACACAGGTGGTGAACACAAGGAAGCGCTTAAGGATTCCATCAGGTACTTTATAGAAGGAAAGGAAGAAATATTCTCATTCCGAATTATTGTGACAAATGTCGTAGTCACTGATGATTCAGGCTCAATATTATCACAAGACGTACACTTTACAGGATACTGTGAATCGGATTTGTTCACCGGAGCAATAATTCAGGGTGTCGACCACCAAAAATACATTCAGAATATAAAAAATAATAATCAAAATTCGAATTGTAATAAAATAAATATTCAAGAGTTAACAGATACAGTAGAACCTGATAATAAAAATGAATCCGCAACCTGCATAGAAATGCGTGCAGAGTACACATTCTCAGGGGTTGATGCAGACGGAAAACCTTGTAAACTCGATGTATGTAATATCAAAAGAGATGGCGAGTGGAGGCCGACAATTAAAACAGATTCCAAAGCATTATCATGGATTAACGATGCTAAATTGTATGCAATTGTTGAGCCAGGCACTAAGGGTCCGACAATTCGCATATACAAAGTTCCCCGCTAATTTGCATAAAAATATGTCCGGACAAAGTTCCCCGCTAATTCAAATAACAAACCGACGCAAAAATATTTTGCGTCGGTCTTTATTTTAATCTAAATCAAAAGTATCCCGGATGTAAATATACAGTGTGTCGTTTCCTTCGTACTCTCTTTCGGCAGTTTTGTCGACTCTTGCGATAATCATGTTGTTTTTGTTATTGTATGGCGGTGCAAGGTTAGCAAAGTATTGCGCCGGAACGTGGTACCTGTACTCTCTTACATATGTTTCTGCCGGGTTGATATTATTGTCCGGCAGAAGGCCTGAGGCGTATTTGATGACATTTTCGCTTGTTTCGTCGTTGTCGGTACCGAAATCAAAATCGACGTAGTCGACTCGACCCTTAAGAGGCTTACCTTCGGCGTCTTTTTCATTCTTCTCATACCAAAGTACGCACTTGTTGTAGCTTGAAGGGTCCTTTGATGATTTGATTAATACATACAAATAGAGTCCTTCGGTTTGCGCCTTCTTAAACTGTTCTTCCGATAGGTAAAGTACCTTCTTTGTGACAACCGTGTCAGGCTTTGTCGGGTCTGCAAGGTAGTCAGGAAGATCGATTATTTTCATTGAATAATCAGGCATGTCGCTATACTGCTTAACTGTTGTGTCTCCCTGATTGTTACGTCTATAAACTGCCGCCTCTTCTAAATCAGCGCCGACATAATTGATATTACCGATGATGTCGGCAGGGGTTGCAGCACCTTCGTTTTTCGTATTGTTCCTAATAGTCTGAATTCCAAGTAATCCTGAACCACCGGATTTTGAAAAGTGCAAAAGATCGGATGTCTGGTTCCAGACAAGCTGATTTCTGTATATTCCCGCTTGTGGCTCGGAATACGAAAACTTGTAAAAATGCTTGTATACCGGATTCCATACAAACGCCGTCTTATCGTATCCTGTGAATGAAGATCTGTATCTGTCACCCAAATACTTATTCGTATTCCACTGTAGCAGATTTTCTTCAAAGGCACTTAGGCTTGTGCCACCTCCGCCACCCCATATCGGAATGACTTTTGCAGAATTATTGAATACATATCCTTCTATCGTTTCATTCTTTGCAGGCACAATAATCGAGCCTGCATTAGTACCGCTTTCTTCAATATATACAAAATCCGTCGTCGGGTGGCTTAATGTCTTGTTATCATATAAAGGCTTTGACAACGCTTTATTTGCCATGCTTTTTATAAAGTCAGAAAACATTTCTCTTCCTGAGCCTTGAACCAAAACTCTGTCTGCCAGTTCCTTCTGATAAGCAGAGTCAACAGTCCAATAGTTGCTCTTTTCACCCTGCTTCTCAATCTTTTTAAGCTTAGCCTTTGTCAGCGTCTCATTAACAATGCTTTCCTTTGTAATGTCTTCATTCTGTACGCAGTAAAGCATCTCGAAAAGCTTGCCAATATTAATCGAAGCCTTGTCGCCACCCGCACTTATTAATGTATAAGGGCATGCGATGCCGACTTCCTCTGCAATTACTTTTTTATATATCAAAAGTACATTTTCAAACGACAAATCATTTGATGAGGAGTACGTGTTCGTTTGCGCAGAAACCGAGCCTCTTATCAATTCGTAAAGTTGCTTTGCATAGTCAAAACCACCGTCACCGTTAACACCAAATATTATTAGGTCGCAGTTTTCAATGTCTGTCGCTGTTACGTCTGTAGGTATTCTTACATTCAAAGTCACCTTATGTCCGCTTCCTTCCCATGATGAAAGCGCATTCTTGTTCACTTTACAGTATTGCTCATTAGTTGTATCCCAAATACCGTAATGTATATCTAGCATACTGTTTGGTGTATACTCTTCAAATATGTCCTGCATAGTGAACAATTTGAATGTCTCGTTATTGATTACCGTATTTCTAATATGGTCTTTAAGGTAAATTCTGTTCTTTTCACTTGGAGACGAATAGTTTACATAATCCCCGGTATCTATAAGTGACGCTGAAGTAAATCTTGTACCTGAAACTATCTCATTGTGAACTGTTCCACTTGCCTCTTCATGCCATATCCAGCCATAGTCAGTACTCTTTGAAGGGTCCTGATTGTGGTATTTTGAGAACATCATAACGTCTTCTACTCTTCTTGAATAATCAAAGCCAACGGTTTTTGAGGACGTGTCACTCCTGTATTCCCACTTATTGCCGGTAAGATGTGCATAGTATCTGCCGTTCTCAGCTGAAAACGCACCATTAATGTCACCTGATAATCTGTAACATGCATACGAACTATATGATTGCTGAGGATTTCCGAAGACTACATCATACTGTCCGCCGGCACCGACATATTTATATATTTCTTTTGTTTCTGTCGATCCATCGCGGTATATTGTTTCTTTATCATAATCTCCACCGCCTTCCGAAATGCTGATTGTCGCATAATACCAGGCATCGTTATGGTCATCATTTTCTCCTACATATTCAAATGTCGGTCTGTAATATTGTCCTGTATAATTTGTAGTATCACCATATGAGTTCGGAACAAAATAATCAATTACAGGCTTCGTATCTCCGGATCCTGCCCCACTGACTGCCGGTCCCATGCTCGAAGTAACCGAATCGATTGCATATATTCCACCATTATCCACACCAACATATTCATAGTAGCCTACTCTTGATTTTGCCGGAGTAATATACATCGCCGGTATGTCAGCCTTTACATTTGGATAAAATGATGTCTGACCATAAGTTGAATTGTTGTTATATCTGCCGCCTGCAGACCTAATGAAAAAACCCTCAAGTTCAGAAGGCGAAATTGGCTTAATAGAAGCACTTTTTCCGTAAGATGTATTAGCTGAGTTAAGAATTGCACCGTTTTCCCCTCCAAGGACGTACTGAACATAATCGTACGTATAGTCCGGTACTATCTCAAGAATGTTAAGGTCATAGCTGACTCCGCCGTGTTCTGAACCCGGAATCTGCAGAATTCCCGCCTTTTTCTCCATATCAACAGTCGTTGTCTCAATGCTTACGCTGTTCTTTTCATATAGTGAATAAGTCTGATCAAGCTGCCCCGGAATATTCACATAAATATCATTTGTAACTTTATTTCGTAAATATGCTGTATCCTTAACCTTCTTATTTTTATTAGCTGCTGCTACGCTCTTTTCAAATTCGAGCTCTAGAATTATAGAAAGCGGGTTCTCGTAAGCATGCCCGGTTACAGCATCCGTTTCATCCTTAATCTCGACAATTCCGCCAATTCCTGTCACCGTAAACGCATCCACATATTGCGCCAGCAGATTTGCATCGCTTGATGCGCCTGCTACAGGGATAAGTGATTCAATTTTTGACTTGTCTATTTCCCTGTAATGCGCATTTGCCGGATTTGAGCTTAAGCAGAAATCATCAATCGTTGCCTTCTTGATGTAGAGCTTATTTCCATCCTGCCAGATAATCTGAGCGTTAAGCTTCGTTTTATCAAGGACGCCGGTGCCTGACACCGACTCAAACGTTCCAAGGGCCAGGTATTCAGGGTAATTGCCGTCAAAATCGGCAACAATCGTTTCTGACTCCATCGCATAATCGACAATCTGATTGAGTGTAATCTGAAGCTCCTGCTGAAGCGAAACATCGACTGTGTCCTTGTTATACATGCGAAGTGAAGTCGTCAGCAAATAACCGATTCCACCTGCAACAATCGCAGAAATCGTTATCGCCACAAGCAATTCAACAAGCGAGAATCCCTTATTATCTTTTCCTAACTTCGATTTTTTAAATAACATCGTTATCTATAGACCTTTACTTAAATTCTCCAATTGTATGCTTACCGGTCGTAGTCACAAGCTGCACCTTTGCCGTTCTGTTCCCACGTAGCGGCGTTATATCAAACACGATAATTCCATCATCATAAGTCCCGTCAGCGTCAACATCGAAATATACGTTTCCTTTCGCTTTGTCAAAAGTAAGATTTACAGGGAAACTAAGTGCAGTTCCTGCAGGCACAGCCTCGGTTACAAATTTAGCACTAATCGTAGTTTTCTTATTTGAATCAACGCCATCAAGATATATCGTATCACTTGTTACCGGCGTTAAGTCAGTCTGTGAAATAGTGGCAACATTGGCACTTCCCGTATTATCGATGCTTAGCTCAAACTTACCTGCCTTGTACATGCTGTTAGCTCTTGCATCATAAATTGAATCGTTAAGTCTTGTTGCGCACTTCATCGCATCCTTACTAAACACAAGACCTATTCCAAGACTTGCACCGCCAACCAAAACGCCCATAATTGCGATTATCACTATGAGTTCAATAAGCGAAAAACCCTTGTTATTCATCTCTGTCCTTTTTTCCAGTTCTCGAAGTATACAAAGTTAATGTAATCGGTATTAAGATCTAACGAAGAGTTAGAAGTAGTCCCTTCGATAAATTTGTATTCGCGGTAGTCAGGATGGTCCTTCATTTTAGCATTAGTCAATTCATCTACTTTTGCCGGAAGCTTATAAGTGCCGCCGCCTCCATAGAAGCTTCTGCCCTCATTTAGCAGATAATAAATGAGCAGATTTTTCATCTGAGTGTTGGAACCCGGTGCTGTCTCATCATGGAATCCGCCGTTGTCGATAAGCTTCTTAAGCTCCTTTTCGATTCGCTTGTTAAGAAGTGTCGAATCATAAGTGACATTTAACTTCTTGCCATCCTTAATTGTCAGCTTTCCTGTACACACAAGGAAGCCCTGAATCGTCAAATCCGATGACACCTTAGCGTCGCCATCAACGATGACAAACGCCTTGTGAGGGTTTGCGCCTGTAAGCTCGCTCGCCAAATCAACTTGAGAGGAACTCTTAATATATACAAAATTGCTGCCAAATTCCTTCAATTCTTCCTGTGCTTTAGTAGCATCTGCTGCCTTTATTGTGCCTGCTCCGCTCGCTGCATTTTCAAGTCCCCAAAGCCAGAAGAACCTGCCTGCAGGCAGTTTATCAGCATCATCCTCTAAATCCTGCTTGTGAATATTCTTAGTATCAGTTGCAGACAAAGGAACATCTGCCATGCTGTCAAGATAAGTGTCAAGCATTCTGTATCTTTTGTACAAATTAGCGCTATAGGATGTGAACGCGTTCGAATCCGTATACGTTGAAGGGTCTGTCACTGTAAGATTATTTTCGTCATAGTTTAAGACCGCGCCGTTCGCATAAAGTCTTGTCGATGCATTTCCAACCTTTATTGTCAGCTTGTCCTTATATGCCTCCATCCTATCAAGCATTTCAGTTTTAATATCATAAGCGGTTGGTTGAGCACCTGTATCAGCGCCGTCGATAACTGCTTTTACATATGCAGTCTTGGATTCATCGTCTTTAAAATTAAGATAACAATACGCATAAATCATCGCCGAATTATCTGCATCAAGCTTAACGTATGTATACGGCTTTATCGGGTCTATATATGATAATCCAAACCAGTCAGAAGGAATTGACACTGCGTCTGCCTGGAACGGGTCTGAACTTCCTGATTCGCAAATTCGTGGATTTGGATCTTTAAGAAACTGTGTCGGCATCAGAATAATGTCCTGAGTCATCTTAAGCGCAACGCTCTCAGGAACTGAGGCGTCGCTTATTTTGCCCGCATTAATAATTAAATTAAGGTACTCTGTCTTAGGCGGATCCTCGGCCTTTCGGTTACTTTTAATATCTGAACCCGGTTCGATTTTATCCTTCGACATATGATTAATGAACGCATTTCCACAAAGCAATAACGTCTTTAAATCAGACATGTCAACATTCGCCTGCTTAGCATTTATGACAATTGATGAAGACCTTGAAGAAATGTTGTCATTGTCGACACTTGCCTTTTCATAATCATTTAGGCTTGTAATTATCGCTTTCTTAGTTGTCAGCTTTTTCGTTCCGCCTTCACCTGTCATCTGACGTGCCCCGTCATTATATCCGTAGTAGCTTCCCTTAATGTTAACGGTTGTTGCACCGTCAGCGCCTGAATTTATCTGCAAATCATCCGCTGCAAACAAATCACCGTTTACCTTAATTACCGATGGCTTGTTGACTTCGATATTTTCAAACCATATCTGGTTATTAAGCATTGTATTGTTCTGGTTTATGGAAAATTCGCCGCCATTTAATGTAATATCACCACCGGACACAACATAAGCCGCATCGTTGATTTCAAATTTTGAATTATCATTAAGTGTAATTCCACCGTAGTCAGCGGCTTTCTTGTATGAGCTCACATTATCTGCGATTTCTGTAAACGGTAAAGTTCCTCCATACACATTTCCGTTTGCCTTAACGATTGCATTGCTTTCAAGCTCAATTCCGTCATTTGCAAGTATTGCGTAGTCGTATGCTCTGTTATTTGTAGTAAAAAAGCTTACTCTTGGAACCTCGACTACGATATCTGTGTTAATCTCAGAAATGTATCCGACATTTTCATTTGCATCAGGGTTTGACTGAACTTTTACTCCTTCAATTACAATGAATCCGATTTTCTCAATGATAGCATCGCTTTCCGATGAAATTGTGTAGCTCTCACTTCTTGAAGAATTGTTGTAATACTTAATCGTTCCGTATTTTTTAACGATTGCCCTTGAGGCCTTGTCGCTGCTTCCCTTTTTAGATGTGTCTTTAACGACATATGCACTGAATTTGTCAGCCTGATTCAATGCAATATCCTTATAAAACGCCGTAACGAAAGCCTTCTTGAACGATTTGTAGGCTTCCTCTTCATCCATATATGTACTGTCATCGCTTTTTTTATATTTTGACAAAACATCATTATATGTTTCGCCCATAATCTCAGAACACTCCTGGCCGATTCCGTTATACAAATCATTGAGTGCCTTTTCAGCATAATAGAACTCGTCCTTAGTCCTTCTGTCGATGCTTCGCATCTTAAAATTGACCGTTACGGTCGCAAGAATAATCGAGGCAAGCACTGCAACAAACAAAAAGGCAACAAGAACGGTTATCATTACCGAACCCTTGTTGTCTTTACTGATTTTATTAAGTTTTTCGAATGAATTTGTCTTTCTCATTCAATAACCCTTTATTCAGCCTCTGCGCCTGTCTGCATTGTCGACGTATAAGTTCCAAGAACCTCTGACTTTCCATGCTCTTTTATCTCAACGGTCACGTAGTAAATTCTGTCCTTTGACTTTGAAGTGAAAAGCTCGCCGCTATTTCCATTTTTATCCTTTAAATTCGAGAAAAAGTAGACATCATCGCTTTCATCATCAGGGGTTGACCCGCCTGCTAAAAGCGTTATCGCATCCGGAATTATTGAGTCTTTGTTATATGATACAGTCTCACTATACCCACTTCCGGATACGTTAATCGTAACCTCGCTACCATTAATTCCATTAATTGTGCTCAGCTTATCAACGCCATCCTGCATGATAAAGTAGACATTATGCCTTTTTCCTGTCGTCTTATCTTCGATTTTAATGTTCTCTTTTTTAATTGGATCCGCAATATTGCTTGCGCCATCCTTAACGTTTTCAGACAATGTGTAAAAGAGATAAATATCCGGTCCTGCCGGCTCGCTAGCAAGCGGCTCAACAAAATATCCTGTATACACAAGGTATTTAAGTGATTTATCCGATGCGTTTTTTCCTGTTTTATATTCAACCTCGCACGAAACCTTTGTGCTTGATGTATCTGTATCTTCCTTAATTTCAATATTTATGTGTTTCTCGGCAGTATCTTTATACGAATCCTTAAGCGTTGCAATGTCTGAACCGGAAACTGAATTCTCCGCTGCAAGGTTTTCAAGTGCCTTGTTATCGTACTTGTTTAATTCCCACGAAAGCACGGCATTCTTATTGGAATCAACCTTGTTAATCTGCGGAAGCTCCCTGATATTTGCGTCGCTCACATCACCAATATCATTACCGGCCTTTCTCGCATCGCTTCTATCTGTGCTTTTATAATTGTCTGTCGAAATCGTAACAACCGCATCATACGTAATTCCCTGAGTTGCGGTTACATTTTCATAAGTTACGGTATATGGCGGGACATTGTTAAGGTTCCCTTTTGTTAATGTTCCGTCTTTATCAAGTGGCAAAAATGACACCTTAGGGTCATCTACTGCTAAGTCATGTAACTCCTGAATGGATTTTCCTTTAACGTCCTCCATTACACCTTCTGCAAGTGAAGTTACGTTTTGAAGCTTTTGTGCCTTACTGTTAATAGTTGAGGCCTGCGTGAAAGTCTTAAGGAGTGGTACGAATACAATGGCAAGAATTGCAACAGCAACTAAAACCTCTACAATTGAGAGACCTGAGTTGTCGTTTATTATGCTTTTGTTGTCACTGCTTCTCTCCATTTAATCACCAATATTTATATTTACATCATTTAATAAATATAGCCAGCCAACAATAACATCACACTAAAAATTAAATTATTCAGCCAGCCAACAATAACATCACACTAAATTTTAAATAATTCCCCCTGCCGGTCCGTTAGGCTTAGAAGGAGTAGATTCACTTTCAGTATTGTTTTCAGTATTGTTTTCAGGCTTATTCTCTGATTTATTCTCAGATTCATTTTCAGACTCATTTGCAGATTCATTCCCAGTAGAGTTCTCGCTCTCATCCTCGTTAGTATTTTCGTCTGATAACGTCTGGCTTGTGAGCCCTTCTTCTGAATCAGGCGCTAAAAGTGTCGTTCCTGTTTTAAATATTGTGTCAGTTCCAAGTGTTACATTATTGATTTCAGGTGCCTTATATTCCTTGTCGGTTCCAAGAATTGCATACTGGCTTAATACCATACTTCCGCCTACAAGTCCTGAATCAACCGAATATGTAGCATTTATTGATGAAATGAAAAGTCTTTCGTCATGATTTTCAATATATTCAATAAATCGCTTGAAGTTATCATAGCTTGCTGCGTAATCAATATTTAAATCCTGGCGGACTCCCTGCATTGAAGCAGGTGCAGCTTCGCCTCCGTCAGCCGCTGCTGCCTCAGTGCCCTCAGCAATCTCAGCACCCTCAGTAGTCTCAGAACCTTCAGTAGTCTCAGAACCTTCAGCATTAGCATCGGCAATTCCCTCACCGAATACTACATCTTCTTCCGTAAATGAAAGTCTTGCAATCCATACATCCGTAGTGTTTTCAAGATCCTTAACCATCATAATTGTGTTGTCCTGGTTAAGACCACCAAAAAGCTTATTACACGTCTCATTATATTTCGTCTGTGCTTCGGCAATCTGACTCTCATAGTTATCCATATTGTTATAAATATCAGTATAATGAGTAACCTTTTGCTGAAGTTCGCTGATTTCTTCATTCAATTTAGCCTGCTTATCAAGTAAAGGCTTAGCCACAAAGAAGTAGGATCCGGCAATAATCGAAATCGCTATAAGGTATACCAATAATTTTTTATCTCTTGCACTTATTTCCATTATTCGTTACCTCCTTCCTCATTTTCAGGAGTCACTTCTGCCGGCTCTTCACTCTCAGCTTCAGGAGTCACTTCTGTCGGCTCTTTGATCTCGATAACATCAGAGGTCTTGGCTTCCTCTTCTTCAATAGCGTTAACATCAAGCAATGTAAATGACATTGTAAATGTGTCATACATTCCGCCGACATCTATCGATTCGTTAATCAAGTCGACCTTAACGTCTTTAACATATTTCAAATCTCTCATCTGCTGGATGAACTTAGCTACGCTCTCCTTGCCAACACCTCCGGCTGTAATTGCGACTGTGCCGTCAGATAATGTGAAATTCTCGATTGACATGCCCTTAGGCATTACTTTTTCTAAATCTTTAATTAATCTAAGCAGAGAGTCATTCGGTCCCTTAGTTGAATTGTAAAATTCTTCTATCGCACTTAGTTTAGTCTGCGCCTCGCTTAGCTGAACTTCTACCTGCTGAACATTTGAAAGAGCATTAAGCTGGCTGCTTAGCTTGTTCCTTTCCTGCTTCGCAAGATGATACATCGTAAAACTTGCCGCAATTAATGCAACTGCTGCAACAAACGAGATGACTACAAGGCCCCAAGGAAGTTTTCCCTCTTCCTTTACTTTTTCCTCTTCATCCTTTTTGTCATACTTTAAGTTCATTGGATTAATTACTGCACCAATGTTAGATAAAAAGTTTGTTGCCGCTTCATCTGTTAAGTTCTTAGACTTTGACTGGACACAGTTTAATCTGTGAATTTCCGTTGCCTCAACTCCAAGTCCTTCCGACAGCAATTCTCCGATACCGTTAACGCATGTCGCATCACCGATGTACATGACACCGGTTATCGGATGCTCTGACGAACGGCTGTTATAATATTCAAAAATACGACCGATACTTGAAACAAGCGAATCGCAAATATACTTTACATCCGGGTATGCCGCGCAAATTCTTCCAATGTCGTTATCTTCAAGAAATGCAACTGAATCCTCTTCATCAAGTCCTACCGACTCACTGACGCTTGTTACTAACGCATTAAGTCCGTTTGCAATGCTTCTCTGCATTATCTGGACATTACCGTTCATAATGTTAATAACTGTATTTTCGTGTCCAAGCTGCAATATAGCGTTAATCTCACCTGTATGTGCCTGTGTTTTTAACACCTGCAAAATTGCATTACCTGCGTAATCAACAATCTCTGCAGTGCACTTAAGAGCCTTCGCCAAATTTGTATAGCCCTCGAGAAGGTCTGTCGGTGCTGCTACTACATTTAATCGGTACTGCGTATTTTCAGCATTCTTTACTGTTTCGATTATTGAATAGCTTAATAAATAGTCTTCAATGTTTCCGACAGGGAAGTAATCCTGTGCGTTCATTTCTATAAGGCCTTTAATCTGCTTTTCCTTAACGAATGGAATAATAACTTCCTTGCTTGCAATACGCTTTGAAGCAATTGAAAATGCTAACTTTTTTGTTCTGATCTTGTACTTTTGGAAGTAGCCGGACAGCTCAGAAGCCAACGAATCGACATCAATAATATAACCGTCATCACAAAGTCCCTCAGATATAGGGATATCGTATGCCGAATAAACCTGAATTTTCTTACCTGTTTTTACAATTTCTGCGATTTTGGCAGAAGTTGTACCAAGTGTAATTGAAAGAATTTTTTGTGCCATTTATGCACTCCCCTTTTTAAAATCCTAAATACCCCATATATAGATTTATCAATTTATCCCCGTAGACTGCTGCAATGAGAACGCCTACCGATAAATACGGTCCGAATGCAAGTGTTCTGTCTGCATTGTGAACCTTCATCCTTATAATGTGAATTACCGAGCCAATTATGCATCCAAGTAAAAACGCTAAGATGATGTTTTGCCATCCAAGTAAAAGCCCCGCGGCTGCAAGAAACTTAATGTCACCTCCACCGATGGCTCTTCCTTTGCTTAAAAGCCATAATAAATACAGAACAAGGCTTACAGCAAAAAATCCTATCACATATTTTGACATATGCGGTAGGTCAGAAAAAACGTTTAAAATACCAAGAATTAATATGAAAATATTACATCCTATCGGTATCTCATACGTTCTAAAATCAACTACTGATATTACAATAAGAACTGATGCAAGCGCGCATAAAATCGCCGTTTTAACGCTCAGTCCATATATACAGTATATGAGTAAATAAAGTAATCCGTTGAGCAGTTCAATAATCGGATATTGAACGGATAATTTTATTTTACATGACCTGCATCTGCCTCCTTGAATTAAGAAGCTCACTACAGGAATCAACTCATACCATTTTAGCTTCCTCCCACAATTCATGCAGTGGGAGGAAAGCTTAACAATATCCTGTTTTAATGGTATCCGGTATATGCAGACATTTAAGAAACTGCCAATGCATAGGCCGAAAAGGAAAATTAGAATATGAACCATAAAAGTATTGATATAATTCTATCCTATAATATCTTACTGAAATGCGCTCGAAATATCTCTGCTTGGAGCACTCTTATTTGTATTGGCTGTAGCTTTCCATTTATAGGTTGAAGAAGAATATTCACCAATTTTACCAGCCTTCCAACCTTTTGACTTGCATTCAATAGAATTCGTTAATCCTGCTGCTGTAAGTCCTGCATCAGCATTAGTTACTTTGATAGTACATATTCCAGATGTTGCATTAACATCAATCTCTACAGTTACGTCTGAAGTAATATCTCCGTTAGCTACTCCGACTTCAACAGCTGATCTAATTGCAGCAGCATTCTGAATATCTGTTGACTGTCTTGAGCTTTCAACGTACTTAATAAACTGAGGTGCAAGTACACCAACCAAGATAGCCATAATCGCAATAACTACGATAAGCTCGATAAGTGAGAAACCTTTGTTGTTTAATGTTCTCTGTTTCTTTTCCATGTTTTATACCTTCCTTCTTAATTATTTTCCACGCCTGCTCAAACGCGGGGTTGTTTAAATTTATTTATATAAACCCGTATGGGCATATATCACATCTCTCGAAAACACTTCGTGTTTTCTCGTGTCATCACCATCTGCTTCGCAGAGCTGATGACTGGTTCCTTGTGTCATAGCCGACTTTCCCACGCTTTGCGCGGGCCCCTCTCTATGACATTTCGCTACATCTCTCGAAAACACTTCGTGTTTTCTCGTGTCATCACCGTCTGCTTCGCAGAGCTGATGACTAGTTCCGTATGTAAAATTTCTCCGAAATTTTACATACTACCAACAGCATCATACAGTGTCATCATCGGCTGGAGGATTGCAAGGATTATTACTCCGACGATTAATGCAAGTATAAGAATCATTAACGGTTCTAAAACAGCCATCATCTGCTCAGTTGCCGTTGTAACCTCTTCCTCGTAGTATTCTGCAACATTTTCAAGCATATCTTCTAAGTTACCTGTCTCTTCACCGATTGAAATCATATGCTCAACCATTGGTGGGAAAAGGCCACACATCTTAATTGGCTTTTCAAGCGATGAACCGTTTGAAACCTGGTCTCTTGCTGATAATATTGCTCTCTGAAAATGTATGTTATCTTCGACTGTATTAGCTGTAATTTCAAGTGCCTGCATCATTGGAACGCCGGCTCTTAAAAGAGTTGAAAGCGTTCTTGCAAATTTGGCGGAGGCACTCTTTATCTGAACGTTTTTTATAACCGGAAGTTTGATTTTTAACATTCCAAAGAGAACACGTCCCGATATTGTTTTTGCGTAAGCTTTAATTAAGAATACTGCCGCAACAACAATTATCAATATCATCCACCAGTATGCGACAAAGAAGTCAGACATACCTATTACAAACTGTGTAATTGCCGGCATCTCAACGTCCATATCTGCAAACATTCCCATAAATGTCGGGATTACGAATGTCATCATTGCAAATATAACGCCAACTGCAACTACACCAACGATTATCGGATATGTGATTGCTTTCTTGACTACCTGCTGAAGCTGGTTATCCTTTTCAAACTGAAGCGCCATTCTCTCAAATGAGACTTCAAGAGTACCTGTTGCTTCGCCTGCTTCGACAAGGTTTACAAAGATTGACGGGAAAATCTTAGGCTGCTTTCTCATTGCATTTGAGAGCGTTTCACCTTTTCCAACTTCATCGGCAAGCTTTGCGATTCCTTTCTTAAGCGGGACGTTTTCTGTCTGCTCTGAAAGCATCTGAAGGGCATTAATAATGCTTACGCCTGCTGACAATATTGCAAGCATCTGTCTGCAGAATACACAATAATCTCTTGATGTGATTTTGCCGCCGCCGATGCTAATATTGATGTCTTTATTAAGCACGTTCTCAGGTGCAACCTCAACCGGAATGAGACCGTCACCCTTAATTCTCATGATGGCCTGCTCACTTGATGCTGCCTGAATGCTTCCTTTCTTCTCTTTTCCGTCAGGCCCGATAGCCTTGTAAACAAATCCTGGCATATATAAATACGCTCCTGTAACTTAGTTAAATCTTAGTCTGCATTGTGTTCTTATCCTGGGCAAAATTAAGAGCTTCATCTCTGTCGATTTTGCCTTTCATATATAATTCAACCAATGCGTCATCCATTGTAATCATTCCGAGTCTTCTTGATGTCTGAATGGAGGTTGCAATCTGGTGTGTTTTATTCTCTCTTATAAGATTTCTGATTGCAGGTGTTGCATGCATTACTTCAAATGCTGCCACTCTTCCTCTCTTATCAACAGTAGGTACAAGCTGCTGTGATACTACCGATACGAGTACGTTAGCAAGCTGGGTCCTTATCTGCTCTTGCTGATGAGGCGGGAACACATCAATAATTCTCTCGATTGTGGCTGCCGCACCGATTGTGTGGAGAGTGGAAAGTACAAGATGTCCTGTTTCTGCTGCCGTAATAGCTGTAGAAATAGTCTCCAAATCTCTCATCTCCCCGACTAATATTACATCAGGGTCTTCTCTTAATGCTGACCTTAATGCCAGGTCATACGATGTTGCATCAATGCCTATTTCTCTCTGGTTAACTATAGAGCGGGCATGTCTGTGAAGGTATTCAATAGGATCTTCCAACGTAATAATATGTGCATCCAAATCCATATTGATTTTGCCGACAAGTGAAGCTAATGTTGTTGACTTACCTGAACCTGTAGGGCCTGTTACAAGCACTAAGCCTCTCTTCATCTTATAAAGATCAATAACAGATGGTGGAAGTGAAAGCGATTCAGGAGTCGGAACGATTGTTCCTACAATTCTTAATACCATTGCAACAGAGCCACGCTGTCTGAAGGCATTTACTCTGTATCTGCCCATCTGAGGAATTGAATACGAGAAGTCCCACTCACCCTTTTCCTCAAAGTGCTCCTTCTGCTTATCATTCATCATTGAATCGCATATTCTCTTAGTGTCTGCAGGTAACAAAACCGGAAACGGCATAACCATAAGCTTTCCGTTTACTCGCATTTTAGGAGATATACCTACTGTGATGTGTACATCAGACGCCCCCGCATCTTTAGCGCACCCCATAATCTGTTCAATCGTTACTTCGCTTGCTTCCATACCTTACTCTTAATTTAAATCTTGGTTTCTTAATTAATTGGTGTAGGTAACTACAATATCTACTTTTTGCTCGAAAACACTTCGTGTTTTCTCGCGTAGCAATCGACTTCGTCGAGTGCTACATGTAAACACTGCGTGTTTTCTCGCGTAGCAATCGACGAGGTCGATTGCTACATGTCCTCATAAGCCACTCTTTGCATCTCGCTTACGGTTGTGAGACCTTGTATTACATACTCTGCTGCCGCGTCGCGAAGCTTAGTCATTCCTTCGGCGACTGCCTGCTTCTCGATTTCATCAGCTGTTGCCTTATCTGAAATCATAACCCCGATCTTGTGTGAAATCGGCATTATTTCATATACACCGATTCGTCCTTTATATCCAATGTTACCGCATTCCTTACAGCCAACCGGCTCATATAAACTGATCTCTGTATCCGTAGGAATGTTAAGTAATTTCTTTTCATCAAATGTTGCGCTTCTAAGCTTCTTACATTTCGGACAAAGTCTTCTTACAAGTCGCTGTGCAATAATACCTACAACCGAATCTCCGATAAGATAGTGCTCAACACCCATATCAAGAAGTCGTGTAATTGAGCTTGCAGTTGAATTTGTATGTAATGTCGAAATTACCAGATGTCCTGTAATTGAAGCCTGTACAGCGATATTTGCAGTTTCTTCGTCTCGGATTTCTCCGATCATAATGATGTCAGGGTCCTGACGAAGAATAGACCTTAAGGCTGATGCAAATGTAAGCTGTGCCTTTGGATTAACCTGAACCTGATTAACTCCGTTAATATTTGCTTCTACCGGGTCTTCTACCGTTACGATGTTAACCTCTTCCTTATTAAGCTCTGAAAGAACCGTGTAACAAGTAGTAGATTTACCTGAACCTGTAGGACCCGTAACAAGAATGATACCGTGAGGATTTCTCATTATTGCATCAAATCTTGGCATTTCCTTATCACTAAGTCCTAAGTATTTTTTATCTCTTGTAAGTCCGTCCTTATTAGTAAGTCGCATAACGACCTTTTCTCCGAATACTGTAGGAAGGACTGAAACTCTGACGTCGTATTCTCTGTTATCTACATGAATTGTAAGACGTCCGTCCTGAGGCTTACGGCGCTCCGAAATATCAAGATTTGAAATAATCTTAATACGTGCCACAAGAGCCGGAAGAAGTGTTTTGTCATAATCCATATGCTCTACCAAAACACCGTCAATTCTGAATCTGACTCTTACCTCTCTCTCAAGTGCCTCTATATGAATATCTGATGAGCCCTGACGTACTGCCTGCTCAATCATTGTATTAACAAGTTTAACGATAGGCGCATCATCCACATCGGAACTTTGCTCCTCTTGCGACTTATCCATTGCCGCAAGCTGTTCCATCTCCTTTGCATGCTCCTGCTGATACTGTTCAGCAGCGCGCATTGCCTGTTTTTTACCATAAAGCCTGTCAAGCTGGAGAGAAATCTGAACGGATGGACAGAAGAATGGCATTACTTCCATATTTGTAACAATTGAAACGTCATCAATTGCCATGAAGTTCATCGGGTCTGCCATTGCGACTTTAAGTATGTTCGGGTTCTTCTCATCAAAACCAAAAGGAATTAAGACATTCTTCTTCATAATGTCTTCCGAAACGAGCTTAACCGCGTTTTCATCGATACCGACCTGTCTTAAGTTGACGGTTCCGATTCCCATCTGCGTACTTAATACGTCAGCGAAGTCCTCCTGCGAAATAAAGCCCATTGCGATAAGCGTTTCGCCAAGCTTTGTGTTTCTGATCTTCTGTTCACGCAGTGCGACGTTTAACTGACCTTCATTAATAAGGCCCTGGCTTATTAACAAATCACCTATTCGTACTTTTTTATGAATCATCCTTAAATCCTCTGATAACCCCTATTGAATCGTAATATTTGGCGTATTGTCGCTGTATTCACCAATTTCCCCGTTTGTCTTAATTGCCTCTCTTAGCGACGGCACAAACTTTGCATAATCGACCATCGAAACATTCAAATCGCAGCTTCCTTCAACTCCCGGCGCATTCCCCGAATCCGTGTACTGCCATATCGTAAAATCATACAAAAAATCGTTCTCATCAAGATACTGCGGTGCCCAGAAATCGTACTCTTTAAGCATGCTCACATCAAGCTTTCGACGAAGCCAGTTCTCGGAAGCATAAATCATCGGATAATAGCCCGCTTCCTTAATCCGCTCACAAAACGCAATACAAATCTTCGACAAATCTTCTCTGCTGAGCTCAGCTGTATTCGTCCTCGCATCTTCGTCTTCAACATATTCGATGTCAAATGCCACCGGATAGGAAATATCGTAATTCTCAATGAGCTTTATCACATAATCAGCCTCAGCTATCGCTTCCTGCTCTGTAATCGCCTGTGTGAAAAAATACACCCCTAGCTTCAAATTGTTCTCATTCGCCGCTTTTGCATATTCCTTGAACCTCTCGTCTTCGATAAGTCCGCCTTCTGTATAGCCTCTGTAGCCACATCTTAGCATTACAAATTCGACAGGAGAATCAGCCAGCTTTTTAAAATCGACCTTGTTGTTGTGATAGCTTAAATCAACGCCGACATGTGAAATCTTCTCTCCGTTTTCGTTATAGTAAGCCATAAAGCCGTCTTCTATAACAAAACTATCAGGATTGTATGAATTCTTAGGTATTTCGCCGTATTTAATATTTCTCTTAGGGAAATATACATTTACAGGCTTTTTTGCCTCTCTAATTTGTTCCTTTAATGCATCTGTTTTTATCTTTTCATTTTTGGCATCGACTTCATGAATTACAATCATTCCTGCAATAAAGCCGATAAGGATGCACATTATCGATAAAAGTATTATTACTAAATTGTTTTTTCTTCTTCTCAAGTTCCGTTCCTTTTCTAAAATAAGAACTTAAAGTCTGTTGAGCACTGCTAAAAGCTGCTTTTTAATAATCGGTTTTTTAATGACGCCCGACACCCACATTGCAGTCTTCACTTCTTCATATTCCTGGTATGGGCTGTTCTCATCAATCATGATGCAAATCTTAGACTGCATTCCGGCAGGCTGATTTTTAATGCTTCTTGTAATCGCGGTTCCGGACATCCCGTTAACATCATTGGCTATGACGATAATATCGGTTTTGTTTTTGACTATATAATCAATTGCCTTCATGTTCGAGTCAACGATTGCCACTTTATAGTTTTCATTCAAGAAAAGCTCAAATGCCTTAAGCGAATTCTTATCCGTATCGACAATAAGCACTGACTTAGGTCCCGTAGGCTCCTTAGGTACGTTCACCGCATCTCTTCTGATGATATTAACAGGAGTGTTTATTGTTGTTCTTTTATTCCATAAATATGCATCTGAATAATTAATAAGTGCCGGGTCATAGTCATCAGCAAGAAGGTCGTTAACCTTACTTACATCGCTAAGCTGATGAATCGAAGAAATATCGTTTTCAATCTTCCACTTAGAAATCGGTACATTAATCGCAGGCTTTGGAAGCTTTGATTTATTAAGTCCTAAGTTAAGCTCAACCTTCTCGCCGATTGCCTCTTTCTCCTTAAGAAAATTCTCTAAAATCTCGTATACTTCCTTAGCAGTCCTCTTTGTATTCTTAACCGATTCGGACATTTTCTCGATAACCTTTTTGTCCTCATACGTTGCAACTCTCATTGCCTCGGGAACGCTTGTGTCAATTGAATAAACGGTTCCCATAAGCTTTTCGGGTGACTTAACAATCGTGTTTTTCTCGGTCTTTTCTTCTTTGTTCGAAGTGTCCAAAGCCGCCATTTCAGCTTCTTCTATGCAATCACTTATTGCCATAAAAAAATCCGAGTCGTCTATGCTTTGTGAGTAAAAAAACGGGTCTGCAACATCATAAAAATCCAGGCAGTGCGGTGCAAATTCGTCGGCAGTCAGTAAAATGACCGGCGTATTTTTAAGTCCTACTCTGTCAGGGTCTTCCTTGATATACTTAAAAATTGAAAGTGCATTTGTACTGTCTTCATCGGCATTCAATATTACAAGTCCGATGTTTTTATCATCAATTCCGGTGCGAAGCTTTTCCTTTGCATCCTGATATCTTGAGAAAGATACATCAAAATAATCAGGTATCGCTTCCTGAATTTCCTTTGTAAATTTGATATCGCTATTAATAATAAGTGCTTTTATACTCTTATTTCCCATCGGTCGTTTCCTAATTTTCTATTTCGACGCTGAGTGATTTTGATTTCTTCACATAGTTACCTTCAATATCGCCATCACTAGCAGGGATATCGTCTACCGCCTCGATTTCATTAATATCTGCTATTATCAACGTATCATCTACGTCTTTTGTATCGCTATCGTCTTCTTTTTCTTCTTGTTCTGACTCTTTAGCTTCTTTAAGTTCTTTCTTTTCTGCTTTAGTTTCTATGTCTTTTTCTGTGTTTTCTGTGCTGTTCTTGTCTTTTTCCTTGTTGTTTTTGCCGTCTTTTTCGTCTGAGTTTTCAGCTTCAGCTACGTCTTTTTTGCTATCATCTGAGGCTGCCTTGTCAGATTTATCCTTCTTGTCAGATTTGTCGGCATTTTTTTGTTCTTTTTTATCTTCTGATTTATCTTCTTCGGCCTTTTTCTCTGAATCCTTAATGTATGGCGGAACAGGGATTACCTTGCCGTCACGGTTCATTATGCAATTGCCCTGAAAGATTGACTCTTCATCGATTACAAACTTCTTCGTGATGACATCACCGTAAATCTCGCCGGTTGCTTCAACATTCACCTTGTCTCTTATGCTCATGTTGCCCTCAACAACGCCTGCAACAATTATGCTCTCGGCTTCGATTGTACCGACAATCTTTCCTGTCTTAGTGAGAACCACAATTCCGTCGGCTCTTACATCGCCGATGATTGTGCCGTTGATTCTGATTGATGACTTTGTCTTAAGCGTTCCTTCAATAAGCGTGTCGACGCCTACCATTGTCGTAATTGTAGTCGTATCAACCCTGATTCTGTCGTCATTTGCTATATATTTGTCTTCTTTCTTCTTCCTGTTAAAAAACATATCTTCTCCTTAATTATGTTTTTTATGCTTGTTTAATTAGATTTTGAAACAGCAACTATCTTTAGTTTATGTTTTATTAACCAATTGGTTAATAATTATCTGGTGTTATTCATATCTATAATTAGTTAGTCTCAAAAAACTGTTTAGGGTCTTGTCTTTCATTATCAAGTAGCACTGAATATGAGAAAATCTCATCGTCCTCTGATACATATAAAAGAACCTCTCCTCTTACTACATCATCACCCTTCTCAACCTTAAGCTTTTCCTCAACAGTGTACTCTGTTTTGTAGCCGTTCTTGTGGTCGATTGTTAATGTATAGCCATACATGTTCTCTGTGATGTCTTCAACCGTACCGTTAGCTGTTGCAACAATTGCCACACCCTCAAGGCAGCTGTATGAAATAGCATTTTCGATAATGATATCTGAAATCGGAAGAGCGTGACCTTTATATGGAATTATGCTTGGAATGTAAAGACCTGCTGTCTGAATTTCAAGCTCGCTCACCTTGTCCTTTAATTCACTTATTGTATCTTCATTAAGCTTAACAATTTCCGTAAGCTCGTCGTTCTTCTTCTGAAGGCTTGTGTTATCAACCTCCATGTTGTCGATTACTGACTGAAGCGACGAATCGTTCATTAACTTATAGTTCTTATATGCAAATGAAATAATGATGCAGGCGATTATTACGACTGCTGCAAGAGCCAGTACAACATACCTTGCGATTTTATCAATTGAAAACTCGTACTGTTTTGCATCGTCTGTCGAATCAGGAACAAGCATCACCGTGTACCTTGACATTTTAAGCCTCGGCTTTTCTTTTTTCGGGAGAAAATCGGCCGCGTTTTCCTCTTTACTGACAGTCTCCTTAAGTTCCTCTTTATTTTCCATTATTAATAGATCCTTACTGTATTTTGGGCGCACGCACCCACAGTCATTTTAACCCAAAACGTTTACATAATCAATAGTGAGGAATCACCGGAGTTTCGGGGGATTGAGGTTTTGCCATATCTTTAGGCGAACATTTCCAAAGAGCCATTGGATGTTCTCTAACTCTATCCAACATTTCACCTGCTAATATAAGTTCAGGTTTATAAGTGCCTTCATTAAACTGAGCCCAAAAGTTCTTTTGCCTGCTTTCCAAGGGTTACTCGATTATATTGCATCATAATATGTAACCCCCTTATCTATAAGACTTCTAAGATTCTTTGGCACTATCAAGCTCCACTTATTATTAAGCACCTGATCAGAATTATTTTTTATAAGATATCTCTTACTTCCTGTAACTCTTTTCTTGCATTCAACGAAGAACTTTTCTGTCAACCCTACATTTAGATTAAGCTCTTCAAATATATAACCACATTTCTGATATAAAAATGTATTATTGTATCGTTCCAACGCAGCCAGAACTTTTTCTTCGTCTAAAGATGTTACTAATTCAAGGCATCTAAGAACTTCTTCTAGACCAGCTATCTTTTCATAGTCCTTTATACTATCAACAACAGTCTGTTCTATTGAAGTTAATCGTATCCCTCCATCACTAACTATTTCGGCATTTGCCTTTTTTTCTATTCGATGATAGAAAACACCATCGTATTCAAACTCATCAAACTTTCTATCAGTCGCTACATAGACCATATAATATGTCTGATTGGCAAATCCATATGCTTCAAAAGCAGAATGATGCGTCAGATACGCATCGTCAAACATCTGACTCGCAAGCTGGTATCTGTTTAATACCGGCTGTCTTGTTTCCAAGCTTATAGCAACATAGTAATCTCTTCGAACTCTTTCTATATAACCATTTTTTAGATAATCATATATTATTGAACGTGCAGCTCCATCCGATCCCGTAAGTTCTATTATGGCCTTTCTATCAAAGCTCCCCATTTCCAACATTTGAGCATAATACTTCATCATCTGCCCTCCTTGGTTTTAATTTTACCTTATTATGTTCCTTAATTCAATCATAACTCGATATTTTTAAAACTATTTTGAATTTATGACTATCTGCATCACCGTATGGAGTATGGAGTTTTTTTCTTCAATAAAAACCGCAACCAAAAAGAGACGGGTACCCGTCTCTTTTTAAATCTTTCTAACAGCTATTCCTAACATATATTGAAAACTTTAATCCCAAGATGTATTAGAAAAAATGCAAATTATGTAAGATTAAAGCTTTGTAACGTTTGTTGCCTGAGGTCCTTTTTCGCCCTGAACTACATCAAACTCAACCTTAGCGCCCTCATCAAGTGACTTGAATCCTTCCATGTTAAGTCCTGAGTAGTGTACGAAAACATCATTTCCTGCTTCGTCAGAAATGAATCCGTAACCTTTCTGGTTGTTAAACCATTTAACTGTACCTATCATAATAGTACCTCCATAAAAATATCAATAACGCATTTAAAATGCTTTACTGTCTTATTATTTGCAGAATCTACATAGGCTTTTGCATCTGAGCAGCGGCTGCCTGCTTATTAAACTGTGCAAACTGTGCTTTAAGCTTAACCGATTCCTGTGCAATATCTTCATGAACACGCTGGAAAGCGGCAACAACGGTAGGGTCAAACTGTACTCCGGCGCCCTGTGTAATAATGTTGTATGCCTGCTCGTGACTCATTGCCTTTTTATATGAACGCTCTGCAGTAAGTGCTTCATAAACGTCTGCCACTGCAATAATTCTCGCCAGTATCGGAATGTTCTGTCCCGGGAGTCTGTCAGGATATCCCTGTCCGTCAAATCTTTCATGATGATATCTTGCCATCTGATAACTGTATGTCAAAAACTTGTTGTTCGGCAGAAGGTATGCATACTTCTGAATTGAACTTGCGGCAAGCACTGTATGTCTTTTCATCATCATAAATTCTTCGTCAGTGTACTTACCCTGCTTTTGTAAAACGTAATCCGGTACGCCGATTTTACCCATATCATGAAGTCTTGATGATAAGATGATAATTTCAAAATCCGACGGATCGATTCCGTAATTAATTCCCGACACCAGCATCTCTCTTAAGAGAATTTCAAAATACTTAGAAACTCCGATGTTATGTGTTCCTGTGTATGGATCCTTTTCAGCAATAAGGTCTGTAATAATACCGATGATGAAATACTCAAGCCTCATTGCATTCTCTGCATAATAGTTGGCAGTCTGCTGAAGTCCTGATGTCTTCTCTTCGATTGTTCTTTTGTATTCAAGTAACTCTGCCTGCAGCTCTACTCTCTTCTTAAGGAGATCAGGAACTATCGGCTTTCTGATGAAATCAACGGCACCAAGTCTGTAGCACTCAAGCTCTGTTGCATTGTCAACATTGCCCGATAAAAAAATGACCGGAACGTTTTTCGTCTTATCGGATGTTCTTATTCTTGTCATCATTTCAAAGCCGTTGATAACAGGCATTTCAACGTCAAGAATAATCATATCCGGAACAGTTGCTTTCGAAAGTCTTGTAAGCGCAGACTTCGGATTGTTCATGGGGATGACGCGATAATTATCTTGTAAGGTTTTCTGTGCTATGACAAGTTCTGTTTCGTTGTCATCAACAATCATTATTGAGTACATCTGATAACCTCCATAAGATCAAGGTCGCCGCCAAATATGTTAAGAGCAGTACCTATAGTAAAATCAATTTTATTATTACCTATACTGCGTATCTTTGCAATATCATCAAGCGATGAAATTCCACCCGCATAAGTAACAGGAATCGGACTCTTTTCAAGAATTCCCGCAATCGTTGCATTAATTCCTGCTTTCCTGCCTTCAACATCTACAGCGTGAACAAGCAGCTCATCGCAATATTCAGACAAATTAACAATTAAATTTTCATCCAAAACGACATCTGTAAACTTCTGCCATCTGTCAGTTACTACATAATACTTGCCATTGCGCATTCTGCAGCTGACATCTAAACAGATGTGTTCCCTACCAACGGCTGAATTCAGCCGATTTAGATTATTATAACATATTTTTCCGTCACTGAAAACATAAGATGTGACAATTATGTGGCTTGCACCTGCTAAAATATATTCTTCGGCGTTATTATCGGTAATTCCACCGCCAATTTGCATTCCGCCTTTGTAAGTCTGTAACGCTTTTACGGCTTCTGCCTTTGTGGCTTCGTAATATTCTGAGTCCTTACCGTTTAATATTATAATGTGACCGCCGCTTAAGCCATGCTCCTTATAGAGATTTGCATAATATGCGCTGTCTTTTTCTGAGACAAAGTTGTTTTGTGCACTGTCGTTTTCATCCCGTAACGAGGAGCCGACAATTTGTACCACATGGCCATTATGAATATCAATGCATGGTCTGAACTTCATATTATTCCTTTTCCGATAATGTTCCGTCTCTATATGCTTTAAGCAGATTTTCAAGCTCTGCGATTGAGTCTCTGATAGCGTTTCCTGTGTCGGTGTCGGCTACGCGAAGCCTGAAGTTCGGAGTCTCAACCAAAATGTTATCTGAGTAAACGTCGGTCTCGTTTCTGATTGCCTCTTCCTTAGATTCAAATGGCTTATGCGCTGCAATTCTCATGCCGTGCGAGCTGAATACAAGCGTGTAGCCGGCGATTCCGGTCTTGCCCTGGTAAGCCTTGGAAAAACCTCCGTCAATAATCATAAGCTTTCCACCGCATTTCACAGGGTTTTCGCCGTTCTTCTGCTCAACCGGTACATGCCCGTTAATAATGTGCGAATAGCGCGGGTCGAGCGAGAATTCCTTAAGTATTTTATCTACTGTCTTCTCATCATCAAGAAGCTCGTAGTATTTGTTTTTCTTTTCTTTCCTTACTTCCTTGTCTTCTACGAAATAAGTCTCAAATGTCGCCATTTTGTCCTTGCCAAACACAGGCGAATTCGGATTGGCCCATATGTAATACAGTATGTCCTCTCCTTTTCTCTTGTTTTCAGGATTTTTCGAGAAAAAGCCTTTTCTTGCATAATGCTCAAGCACGTCATAGAGTGCCTTGCCTGAGTAGTCGCCTCCAAAAATCCTAACCTTCTTGAATTCGCCGTTTTCATCAAGCGGCACACATCCGTGGTACAAAAGATTTGAATTGTAAATCTTGTACATGCTGCCCTTTGTGTATAAGAATCTTATGTGCCTTTGCAGCTTCTCAGAATGCGTGAAGGCATGCTTAATCTTCTCAACTACGATTTCCTCTTCCTTAGAAAGCGCATATGGATCGTCTTTATCTACAGTCGGAAAATCCATATCAAGCATGTCGTATGATTTTTTGTTAATAATAACAGTGTTATTTATGTAGTCGATTTTATCAAGCAACAGCCTGTCATCCATCTCAAATTCAGGGTTTCTCTTAATAAGCTGACCCTCTAATTTAAACTGGATAATCGTAATCGCCTTGTGCATCATCACTTCAAGCTTGTAATCGGTCTGGTCCTTTTCCTTTGAAAGCTTAAGCGAAAATCGGGACAAATCTGTATCTGCATACGTATCCATCGCAAAAGTCGCAAGCGGAATCAGATTGATGCCGTAGCCTTCCTCGATTGTATCAAGATTTCCGTAACGCGCCGCGATTCTTAAAACCGTTGCAATGCAGGCAGTCGAGCCCGCCGCAGCGCCCATCCACAGCACGTCATGGTTACCCCACTGCACATCAATTGAATGATGACTCATGAGCTTGTCCATGACAATGTGAGGTCCGGGACCTCTGTCAAAAATGTCGCCGATAATGTGCAAATGGTCGATAACGAGTCTTCTGATCAGGTTGCAAATTGCCACAATGAATTCAGGAGCCCTGTCGATTTTGATTATAGTGTGAATAATTTCGTTATAATATGCTTCCTTATTCTGGACTTCTTCCTTTTCGGTAATAAGCTCTTCAATAACATAGGCAAAGTCCTTAGGGAGTGCCTTTCTGACTTTCGACCTTGTGTACTTGGAGGCTACTCGCTTAGTAATCTGGACGAGTCTGTGAAGAGTGATTTTGTACCAGTCATTAATGTTATCCTCTGTCGACAAAACTATCTCAAGCTTCTCTTCCGGGTAATAGATTAAAGTCGCAAGTGACTTTTTGTCCTTCTCTGAAAGAGTGTTGCCGAATTCCTCGTCAATCTTACGTCTGATTGAGCCCGAGCCGTTGTTGAGTACATGAATAAACTGTTCATACTCCCCGTGAATATCGGTCATAAAATGCTCAGTCGCCTTTGGAAGGTTAAGGATTGACTGGAGGTTTATTATTTCCGTCGATGCCTGGGCAATCGTCGGATACTGCTCTCTTAAAAGTTTTAAAAATCTTATTTCGTTATCGTCCATGAATACGTCCCGGTTTGTTCTATTTGCATTATCATTTTATAATGCATGAATAGTGTATAGCATTTGTGGCTATACACTATTTTATTAAACATTATTATATGTAATTTTATTTAACAACATCAGCCATGGTATAAAGGCCCGGTTCCTTATTGTAAAGGAATTTAGCAGCCTGGATTGCGCCCTTTGCAAATACCGCTCTTGAATATGCTGTGTGCGAGAATGTGATTACCTCGTCTTCTCCTGCAAAAATGACATCGTGTTCTCCAACAATTGTGCCGCCGCGAACGGCTGAAATACCAATTTCCTTTTCGTCCCTGACCTGACGTCTGCCACTTCTGTCATAAACATATGTGTACTCGTTATTTCTCGCTTCATTAACTGCATCTGCAAGTGCAATTGCTGTTCCTGATGGCGCATCGAGTTTCATCTTATGGTGTTTCTCAACAACCTCAACATCAAATCCAGCAGGTGCAAATACATTTGCCGCATCCTTAAGGAGCTTTATTAATGTGTTGATTCCAAGTGACATATTTGCAGAACGAAGCATTGCCACAGACTCTGCGGTCTTAGACACATTTGCAATCTGTTCTTCCGACAAGCCTGTCGTGCAGACAACACATGGAGTTTTCGTATTTTTGCACCATGAAAGAAGATTGTCAATCGCCGCTGTCGCTCCGAAGTCGACAACTACGTCTGCCTCAACATTTACGTCATTAATCGATTTAAAAACCGGATAATCATTAAGCTGTTTGTCGTTAATATCTACGCCTGCAACAATTCGGATTTCATCGTCTCTATCAACGATTCCGGTAATCATCTGTCCCATTCGACCGTTACAGCCGTGCATAATCATTCTAACCATCTTGTTCCTCTTTTACTATAAGGTTATTCACAAAATATCATTTGTCGTTGGGAGTGTACCTCTGCCACTGCTTAAAGGCGTCAGTTGCATAACACCCATTAAAGCACGTTATAAGCCTGCATTTCTTTCTTTAATCTCTCTGCATTCTGCGGCTCCATCTCAGTGAGTGGACGTCTTACAACACCTGTGTCTCTTCCCTGAAGCTCGATTGCTTTCTTAACAGGGATTGGGTTAACCTCGCAGAACAAAGCTCCTACAAGCGGAATTGCTTCAATCTGAAGTTTTGCAGCCTTAGCTGTGTCTCCATCGAAAAATGCCTGACAGATGTCATGAGTCTGCTTAGGTGCAACGTTTGAAAGAACTGAAATAACACCTTTTCCGCCAAGTGCAAGAATCGGAATAATCTGGTCGTCATTTCCTGAGTAAATATCGATGTCGTCCCCACAGAGGAGTGCTACCTTTGCAACCTGGGAAATGTCTCCTGAAGCCTCTTTAATGCCAACAATATTCGGCACATTTTTGCATAATTTAGCAGCTGTCTCAGGTAAGATATTGCAGCCCGTTCTTGATGGAACATTGTACATAATGATAGGAAGCTTAACTGAATTAGCTACCATTGTGTAGTGCTCGATGAGGCCCTTCTGAGTTGCCTTGTTATAGTAAGGAGTAACGACAAGAAGGCCGTCAACCCCGTATTTCTCAGCTTCTGTTGATAAATAAATCGCTGTTTCCGTGCAGTTAGAACCTGTGCCTGCTATAACAGGAATTCTCTTGTTAACTACCTCAACGCAGAATTTAATGCAGTCAAGGTGCTCCTCGTGAGATAAGCATGAAGCCTCACCTGTTGTTCCGCACACAATAATTGCGTCTGTTCCGTTCTGAATCTGATACTCGATCTGGTCTCTGAAAGTGTCGTAGTCCACTTCACCGTTTGCTAAAAATGGAGTTGTAATTGCTACGCCTGCTCCTTTAAATATTGACATGATTCCCTCCTTTTGAATACTGTCATGGGTTATGTTTGATTATATCGCACAAAAAAACCGCTACTCTCTCGAGGCGGCCCTAAAAAATCGTTATATTATTCGCGACTTCTTAGATAGCCCCCCATCCGTTCCAAAAAGTCGATAGTAGTACTCCAACTCGACATTTATCGGATGACAGTCATACATCTGTTAAATGTATGCCCAAGTACTGAAATGCCCAAATTCAGCCTTTCGGCGCCCAACCCTTTCAGGTGTGTTCATCTGCTCGGACCGCATCCGACACCCTACTGATGAGAGGCGCAACCTCTACCTAGGTGTTAATTTACCACATTGAATTAGTAAGGTCAATACTGATTTGCACGTTGCCTGCTGTCAATAAGTGCCTCATTAAGTTCTAGTGGAAAACAAGTGTTTTTCAAACCAGTACCAGTCCTTGCAATGATTAAGAACTTACTTTTTCCTTACTACTAATATATTATATTATTTTGTAACATATTCCAGGAACTGGATTGCATTCTCAGGATGAGGAGCATTCCATGCAATTGCGAGAACAACCTTGTCTTCAAGTGCTGAGTTGTACGGATATCGCGAGTCTTCACCAAATAACTTCGGGCTATTATTAACGTAGATTCCCCCGATGTACTTTTCTCCATATGTAAATGGAAGCTTACCCTCACTGTCAGGAGCGGCGTCATCGTCATAAATCTTTTCGGTATAGTAATAAGGCTCGTAGCCCTTGTTAATCAGCTCTTCAAGCATTCCCTCAGGGAGCACTTCTTCCAATTTAGCATATCCGCCAACATCGGCCGCATCACTCAGCACTTCGTCAGGGCCGCATATAACATCAAGTTCTTCAGCCTGATATTTCGAGACAACCTTAACCTGACCTGCAACCGACTGCTGGTTTCCTCCATTATTGTCAAGATATGTTGTGTAATCAAAGCTTGCCCTGTATTCACCTTCATCCACGTTGTATTCTTTTAAAAAATCAGTATCTAAGGTGCAAAGGTCACCCTGTTCGTTGGCCGTTGAATTAAGGAACATAACATCAAGATATACAGGCTTGCTGTTTTTAATAATTGCAGAAACAAGCGATATTACAAAAGCAATGGCGCCTATTGTTCCTAAAATCCACCACTTGTAATAAGTCCAGATATATTCGGCCTTATGCTTATTATCCATATCCTTTAATTTATTTGTCTGCTCTCTTATTTCATCACTTACTGCCATAATATTATCCTTTGTCTGAATATTTTCTCAACAATTCATGCATGTTCGCAATTAATTATATATTATATTCCCACGAAATACCTTTATCAAATGAAATTTTCGTTAACAAGAGTGTAGCGAACAGCGAAAACCCCCGGGGCACTTTAGGTGTCCCGGGGGTTTCAGTATTGTCAGTATGATATGCTATATAAATTATCCAAGCACGATTTCTACGTTGTATTCTTTTGTTCCTTCTTCAATCGGAACGATGTTTCCGGCAACTTCCCTGCCGTTTACAATCATCTTCTTAACGCCCTTGCATACGTGATCAGGGTTTGTAACCTTGATGTTGTACATTGCGCCTCTGTACTGACGATTAGCGCTTAATCCGTCCCATGCTGATGGGATTGAAGGATCAATCCTAAGTCCGTCAAAGTCAGGTGCGATACCAAGGATGTACTGTGAAATTGCAACCATGTTCCATGCGGCTGTACCTGTAAGCCATGAGTTCTTGCCCTGGCCAAAGTTCTTGCCCGGTCTTCCGATATCCGAGCCTGCGTCCTTACCACCAATCATCTGGCCGTATACGTATGGCTCAGTCTTGTGAAGGTCTGATGTTTCCTCAGTGAATGCAGGTGCAATTTCTGAGTAGTATTTGAATGCCTGGTCGCCTTCTCCTGCATAAGCTGCTGCACAAATAATCCATGCGTTGTTATGTGTAAAGATGCCGGCGTTTTCTTTATATCCGCCCGGATATGTTGAAATTTCGCCGTACTGGATATAGTACTTTGTGAAAGCAGGGTTGTTAAGAACAAGTCCGTGTTCTGTGTTAAGGCGCTCATCAATTGACTTAAGTGTCTTCTTTGTAGCTTCCTCACCGATGTCTGACATAATTGCGAATCCCTGTGGCTCGATGAAAATCTGGCCTTCTTCGCATTCCTTAGATCCCATCTTTTTGCCTTCGGCATCATATGCTCTTAAGAACCAGTCACCGTCCCATGCTGACTCCATCATGTTAGCCTTCATCTTGTCGATTTCAGCCTGAGCCTTTGCAGCCTCTTCTGTCTTGCCAAGGTGGTTAAGAATGCTGACATAGTTTGGTCCTGCATATGTAAAAAGTGCCGCAACAAACACTGACTCAGCCACTTTAGAATATCCGCCCTCAGCTGCAAATTTAGGATTTGTATATGTCTGGAACGACTCGCCCGGTGTATCTGAATAACATGATAAGTTGATACAGTCATTCCAGTCAGCTCTCATTGCAAGAGGAAGTCCATGAGGTCCTAAATTATCAACGATATGGTAGAATGAAACCTTTAAGTGCTCAAGAAGTGTCTGAGCTACTGACATATCGTTGTCGTATGGAACCATCTCATCAAGAATTGACCAGTCGCCTGTCTCCTTAATGTAAGCTGAGACAGAAAGGATAAGCCATAATGGATCGTCTGAGAAATCTCCTCCGATATCTGCGTTACCTTTCTTGGTAAGCGGCTGATACTGATGGTAGCATCCACCGTCCGGGAACTGAGTTGAAGCGATGTCGATGATACGCTCCTTAGCTCTGTCAGGAATCTGATGTACAAATCCGAGTATGTCCTGGTTAGAATCTCTGAATCCCATTCCACGGCCGATACCTGATTCAAAGTATGAAGCCGAACGTGAAAGGTTGAAAGTAACCATACACTGATACTGATTCCAGATGTTAACCATACGGTTAACCTTCTCATCAGGTGTGTCGACATTTAAAATAGAAAGAAGCTTATCCCAGTATGCACGAAGTTCAGCCATTCCTGCAGCAAACTTCTCTGCTGAGTCGTACTTCTCAATCATTGCCTTTGCCTTAACTTTATTGATAGTCTTGCCATCAGCCAGGAACTTCTCGTTAACAGGCATTTCTACGTAACCAAGAACGAATACTAATGTCTTAGACTCGCCCGGGTTAAGCTTAATCTTCTTATAATGTGATGCGATTGGAGCCCAGCCATCAGCAAATGAATCGTTTGCCTTGCCTGCAAGTACTGCCTGCGGATTGTTGAATCCGTTGTAAAGACCGATGAACTCGTCTCTGTCTGTATCGTATCCGTCGATTGTATCGTTAACTGAATAGAATGCGTAGTGATCACGGCGGTCTCTGTACTCTGTCTTATGGTAAATTACAGAACCTTCAACCTCTACACGACCTGTTGAAAAGTTACGCTGGAAGTTGTTCGAATCATCCTGTGCATCCCACAAGCACCACTCGGCAAATGAGAAAAGAGAGAATTCCTTAGCTTCACTGCCTTCATTGGTAAGAACAAGCTGCTGAACTTCTCCATCGTAATCCTGTGGTACAAAGAAAGTAACCTGAGCCTTCAAATCGTTCTTCTTACCTGTAATGATTGTGTATCCCATACCGTGACGGCACTCGTAGAAATCAAGCTCAGTCTTAACAGGAGACCAGCCCGGATTCCATACTGTTCCGTTTTCATTAATGTAGAAATAACGTCCGCCCATATCAATAGGTACGTTATTGTAACGATATCTTGTGATACGGCGCAATCTTGCATCCTTGTAGAAGCTGTATCCACCCGCTGTATTTGAAATCAGCGAGAAGAATCCCTGAGTTCCAAGGTAGTTAATCCATGGATATGGTGTTCTAGGTGATGTGATGACATATTCGCGATTATTATCATCGAAAAAACCAAACTTCATAATTCCCTCCAAGTTCATTATACTTTTTCATATTTTCCATTTACGTACATTACTTAATCGTTTTACGTAATCGTTTAAGTAAATATAACAAATTGAATTTTCCTTTGCAATACATATTTGCTATTTTTATGAATAATCATAATTTATAAGTCCTCATTATGTGAAAATTGCACAATAAAAAATCCCGTGCGCTCCCCGCACGGAATTTTTATACATCCAAATATAACTAATGTTCAAGGGATTCGTAATCTCACGTTATTGCAGGCGCCAGCACGGGTTTGAGAAAACACTCGTTTTCCGCCGGCACTTAATGAGAACAAGCAACGCGAAGTTCGAATTTAGTGTCCGCTGCGTGAAAACAAGTAGCGGAAGCGCGTTTTCGAAAACTTGGTGCTGGTGCCAAACCTATATGTACCCTGCTTCTAAGAGCTTCGTAAACGCTTTACTCATACCTTAGCGCATCAATAGGGTTCATCTTAGCGGCCTTGTTAGCCGGATAATATCCGAAGAATACGCCGATTATGAGCGAGAACACTACTGCGATTACGATGCTTGATAATGACGGTGCTGCGGAAATCTCCGACTGTGAGAAATACTCCATAATCTTCACACCGCCGGTGCCAAGAAGTATTCCTGTTATAATTCCAAGTACGCCGCCAATAAGGCACAAAACAACCGCCTCAACAATAAACTGCGTTCTGATTGAGCTGTTCGAAGCTCCAAGTGCCTTTCTTGTACCGATTTCTCTTGTTCTTTCTGAAATCGACACAAGCATAATATTCATAACGCCGATACCGCCTACAAGAAGAGATATTGCGGCAATACCTGCAAATACAGCCTTTACTGAATTAAGAAGCGTCGTAAACTCTTCGAATATCGAAGACATTGAAAATGTCGTCGGTTGGAAATATTTGTTATTATGATAATACTTGTCAAGCAAATCCTTTACATCAGAAATAAAAGCGTCCTGATTTGTTACCTTTTCAGAATTTGTAAGAATCGTCACCTCCTCGTATCCATATTCATGAATTTTATCCTGAATATTTTTAATCGGTACATAAATCGGAGTCTGAGTGTCATAATCAGATGCACCTGATGCCATCATTGCCATCATATTGTCGCCGGTATCATACTTGTAAACACCCGAAATCGTGAACGAATAATACTTCTGCCCAATCGTGACCTCAATTGTCTCCCCGAGCGCTTTATCATAATCGCCGTCATACAGATTATTGCAAAAATAGTCCGAAACCATTGCAACCGCCCTGCCCTCTGAATAGGCCCGGTCGTCAAATTCACTGCCTGCGAGTATTTCAGGCGGCTTCGCAGAGGAAAATTCAGACGGCAGAATTCCGCTCACCTCAACGTAAGCGTACTCGGAGCCTATTTTTACCTGCCCGCTTCCAAGGCTTGAATTTACCTGAATGTTTTTTATTTCTTCAGGAAATGTCTCAGTAAGGTCAAGAAGCATTTCATTTGTGAATTTGTCGTCTTCTGTTGCTTCACGCATTCTTCTCGGTCCGCGAAATTCCATTCCGGAGTCGGAAGACTCAACCTCTGTCTGCTTTTGCTGGAGACTTAAATATATTGTATTTCCTCCCGATGATTCCATTGTATCGGTAACGGTTTTTGTAAGCGAGTTACCAAGCGTATCAATACAGATTACAGAGCCGATACCAATAATGATTCCAAGCATTGTAAGAATTGTACGCATTTTATTGGAACGTAAGGAAGATAATGCCAGCATTATATTTTCAAAGAACAGCACGTTTTCCACTTCCTTTCCTTACGTTAATGAACATTCCGTCCTTAAGCGTCATCACCGTCTCACATTCCTCTGCAAGCTCCGGTGAGTGCGTGATCAGAATTATCGTTTTCCCCTGCTTTTCATGTAGATCATGGAAAATATCCATAATTAAGCGTCCTGTCTGCGAATCAAGTGCACCTGTAGGCTCGTCCGCCAAAATAATTGCAGGGTCGTTAGCCATGGCACGAGCAATTGCAACTCTTTGCTTCTGTCCTCCTGAAAGTTCATCCGGGGTATGCTTCATACGTTCTTCCATACCCATCATTGTAAGCAGTTCCTTTGCGCGCTTATTTCTGTAAGACCTTGTCGTATTGGCATAAAGCATTGGAAGCTCTACATTTTTAAGCGCTGTATTTCTTGCAACAAGATTGTAGGTCTGGAATACGAATCCTATCTTATGACATCTGATGTCTGAAAGCATATCATCAGGTGCTAAAAACATATCGACACCGTCAAGAATGTATTCACCCTCTGTAGGTCTGTCAAGCGCACCGATAACGTTCATAAGCGTTGATTTACCTGAGCCCGACTGTCCGACAATCGCAACAAATTCCCCTTCATGGACCTGTAAGTCTATGCCGTGCAACACCTCGAGTTCGTTAGGCTGGCCGATAAAATAACGCTTTACTATATTTTTCATGTCAATAATGACATCACCTTTAGCCACGATACCCTCCTGTTACATTGGTCCGAACATTGCCATAAAATCATCGCCGCTTGACTTTTCGGTTAGTACAATAATCTCATCGCCTTCTTTCAAGCTACCCTCTTCCTTAGGTACGATTGCTACATAGTAGTCAGTATCAAATATTTTCTCGACCTCTACTTCTCTGTATCTCTTACCTATTTCAACCGGTTCTTCATCAGACTTTCCAAAAGAAAATCCCTCCTTGCCTTTATCTGCCGTTACCTCTATTTTAGTCTCTGATGTTTCTTCTTTCTCTACTACAATGCCGTTATTATTTGCAACTTCATCTTTACTTCTTCGTCCTTCATTTGCAACTGCACCGGCCGGAAGAATATCATCTGCCGTATTTTTGTCTCCGTTTTCATCTAAAACTTTGACAATGTATTTTCCATCATCAGTCTGCTTTACACAGTTATAAGGTACACAAAGTGAATTTTCAGGAGACTGATTAACAATAATAGCAACCTTTGCTGACATACCGATCATAAATGACTCATCGATTTCATCAAGCTCTATGCTGACCTTATAATTAGCAGCACCTGATGAAGAAGTGCCGCCGGAGCTTGATCCTGAGCCTGATGATGTAGAAGAAAATGAAGTTGTTGTAGTTGATGTCGGTGAGATAAGCGTAACATGACCCTTGAACTCTTTGTCGCCTGTTGCGTCGGTCTTTACAACCACTTCAAGATTCTGACCGTTGGCTTTTTTCTCTTCATAAGCCTTCTTAACCTTAGGAATGTCATACTCATCAACCAAAACGTCTGCTTTATAACCGGAATCGTCCTGAATTGTAAGGACGTTTCCCGATACAAAGGTGTTGCCCTCCGACACGTTAACTTCGGTAACAACGCCGTCAATTGTGGCATAAACAATGTAATCATCGAGGCTGTCAATTGAATCGTTGAGCTGACGCTCCAGCTTCTTAACAGTCTCTCCTGATGTAATCTGCGCCTTTTTATAAGAAGAATCTGCTTCAGACAAAGAGTTCGCCACTGATGAAACACTGCCCTGACCGCCGTCTGCCTGAGCCTTCACGGCGTTATCATAAGCCTTCTGTGCCTGCTGCTCAGCCTGGTAAGCATTTGCTACCTGAGCTTCATATGAGGCCTTTTTGTCATCCCAGTTTTCGCCTTTTGACTCTGCCTCTTCCTTAGCCTCGTCTCTTGCTCTCTTAGCATCGCCGTATGCGTCGCATGCCTCGTAAAGTTCCTTAAGCGCATCCTCAACGTTCTGAGCTGCATCCTTCATTGAAGTTGCGGCACTTTCATAAGTATACACATACTTTCTCTGTTCATCTTCTGCATTAAGCGCATCAAGCTGCTTCTGGGTTCCGATGTCTTCCTTAGCCTCTGCAATTGACTTTTCTACATTTTCCTTAGAGAACTCGACAAGCACATCGCCGACGCTCACATGGTCGCCGACTTCAACATTAATTGCATTGATTTTAGCTCCGCCCTGCTCCGAGCCCTGAAGCGAACGAGTAATTGTTCTTGATTCAAGCGCATACAAAGTACCTGTCGCATCCTTTGAATCATACAGTGTCTTTTTCTCAACAAACGCAGTCTGAACTGTATTTGCAGAAAGCCCTGCCAGCGCTTCCTTCGCCTTCTTAACGCTATTTGAAATCCAGAATACGATTAATCCGATAACTGCCGCAACAATTAATAAAATAATTAATAGCCTTCTTCTCTTTCTCTTTTTCTGATTCGCAATAAAGTCGTTCGTATTCTTAGGCGGGGCCTTTCTCATGCCCTGCTTCTTAGAATTTTCGGACTTTTTCTGCTTATTCTCTTCTTCATTAATATTTATAATGTCGACATCACTTATAGATTCTTTGTCGCTGTCGTTCACAGCATTATTATCTGCTGTTTTGTTATTTGCTGTTTTTTTATCTGATGTTTTGTTATCTGCCGTTTTGTTATTTGTGGCATCACTATCAGTCGCTTTTGTTTCCGCAGCTTTTGTTTCTGCAACTTTTGTTTCTGCAACTTTTGTTTCCGTAGCGACTGCCTCAGCTTTATCTTTTTCTTCTACTGTTTCAGCAACAGTATTCTCTTCCTTTTCCACGTTGTCCTCCGAACCTTATCATAAATTCATATTATAATTATTTCTTATCGGTATGCTTTGTCCGATGTTTACATAATATGTGGTTATCGCTTCTTAACACCACAATATGTAGTTTATCTTTATCATTTTAAAGTGTCAATGCATTTCACATTTTGTTCATAAAAAATTTGCCCCGCGGGGCTAAATCAGCCTAAATTGCTACTTTTGGCCCCGCGGGGGTGTGAGGCACAAGTGTTAAGCGGGGCTAAATCAGCCTAATTTGCCACTTTTGGCCCCGCGGGGTGTGCAGCACAAGTTTAAAGCGGGGCTAAATCAGCATAAATTCCCACTTTTGGCCCCGCGGGGTGTGCAATGCAAGTGTTAAGCGGGGCTAAATCAGCCTAAATTGCTACTTTTGGCCCCGCGGCAGAAAGACCGTCCCTGCGGCACACCCCTACCCCTTACAGGGTTTGACAAGATGTACGTTTTGTAGGCGCCGGCATTGGTTTGAGAAAACACTCGTTTTCCGCCGGCACTTAATGAGAACAAGCAACGCGCAGTTCGAATTTAGTGTCCGCTGCGTGAAAACAAGTAGCGGGAGCGCGTTTTCGAAAACTTACTGCCGGTGCCTATCTTACATGTAGCTTGCGTAAAAAGGCCGTCCCCGATGCCCTCCCCGATGCAAAAAAAAGGGATGAACCTTCGTTCATCCCTTAAATTTAATGCAAATCACTCTTCTTCCTTTTTCGATGTTACCTTAGTTATGAATTCCATAAGCTCTTTTCTGGCTACCGGACGTTTCAGCTTACCAATGACATATTCAGGAAGATAATCTAAATTAAATTCCTCTAATTCTTCCTCTGTACCGACAAGAACAAACGGAACATTTTCATTGCCAGCGCCTGTCCTGACTATTTCCATGAATGTCAGTGCCTTCATTGTATGAATTTTGCAATCGACGAAAACAATTTCAGGAGTATGGTGATTTAAGAAAAACACCGCTTCTCTTGGTCCTGAAAAGCTCTCATATGTGTAATCTCTCTTAAGATAAATATCAATAAGATCCAGTGTCTCAAAGTCATCATCTACAAATACAATAAGAGGCTTTGCTTCTTCATCCTTAACAGCCTTTATTACAGGAGTCACAAGATCTGACTCGATGACAAAGTCCTGAGGGTTTAAACTTCCTTCATATTCATGTTTATCAGGCTTTTCTTCGGTGACAACGACTTTGTTAATATCTGAAATTATTGACTGTGCCTTAGTATTCTTAGTCTCTTCGTCCGAATTATTGTTGTTTCCCTTGGATGCAAATCCAAAGCCTTTACCACCTGTAAGTTTTAGAATATCTTCACTGTATCCCATTGCCGTTCCTAAATAATATAAATATTAGCTGATAGGTACTACTGTTGAGCCGATGTCTGAGAATGTCTCATAATTATCGTGCATTGTAATTGTAATTTCTGATGTTGTATCCATTAAGTTAACTGCAAATGCACAATCAACTGCCTGTCCGCCCGATACAGGTGTGTCCTTACCTGACAACTCCTGTGGAGCATCAGTAAGTGCGCCTGCTACTGCCAAATCAACGCCTGTCTGCTTAAATGAAGGACTGAATACCTGTGACATTGAGAGCGCTGTGTCTGTCTTATTAACAAAGTTAAAGTAAATGATAGCTACCGGTGCGCCTGTTGAATCAGCAGTAATTGAAATCTTATTACATGTAAGTGAGAAATTTTCGTTCTCTACGTTAATATTACCGCTGCTGCCTGCATCAGAGCTTTCCTGAGCAGAAGCTTCAGAAGAACCACCATTTGAAAGCTTGCTGTTATATGAAATGTACATTGCCCAGATGACAATAAGTGCGATTACCTCAACTGCGATGATGATACCGTAAATGAGCATCTGTCTCTTTGACTTGCGGCCCTTTGTTGTGCCTCTGGCTTTAGATGCACGTGCGGCCTGCTTTTGCCTCTGGATATTCTCCTGCTCCATTATGTCCATATCTGAGCCAAAGCCTGCATCATGTCCCTCATCGAGTCCGCCGTTATATCCTGCGTATCCACCGGCATTTGTTCTGATTGTGTCAGGCTCGTCATCAATATTTCTGTATCTTGAGTTAAAATCGTTCATTGCTAATTCCTCTCTTATATATAATGTGTGTGACAAGAAATGCCCTCATTTTGTAGGCTCTCATCTCATTCAGTCGTCTAATCATACACCTTATAATGCTAACACAAAATGAATGCCTTTTCAAGTTGAGAATACTTTACGTTAACATTAAATAGCCGACAAATTCGGTTCATACTATATGTTGTGATGTGGTTTTATGTAACCCCTATTTTTAAAACAATTTTGTGAAAAATTGGCGTCCACACTTGTTTACATAAATTATTTGTGTTACATTGACAGTAATTATTTGTATCGCCCACAGATTCAAGGAGGAATAGGGATGAAGAAATTTTTACTAGCATTAATGATTGCGGCATGCGCTGTTGTTATTGCGCCTTTTGAGACTAAGGCCGACGCAGCACTTGATTATGCCAACAATTTCGGAAAAGTTCAGTCAAACTGGCTTAACCAGCAGTGGAATTATTACAATACTTATCAGCAGCCGGTTATTACGGCTTACGACGTTGCAATGACGAACCAGTATTCTCAGGCGTTAGCGGCCAGATATCAGTCAGACATGATGGCTAAGCAGGCAATGGAGCGCGCAGCAGCAAACTCATATCAGCTTCTTGCCAACGAGTATGCACACCAGCAGAATCTTGCAACACAGTACACTAACCTTAAGAATATGTACTCTTACAACATGATCAATAATCTTGACCAGGCATATTACAACAACCAGGAAGCGGTATTGAGAATGACGGCCTACATGCTCGCTCAGCCGGCCTTCCCTCAGGTACAGTAATTGCCGGAATACAATACCAATATAGTACCAATCTCGGGCTACAATTTGCCCAAGATAATACCAAGATAATACCAGTATAATACAAAGAGTGGGTGTTGGATTTCTCATATCCAACACCCACTTTATATTCAATCAGAAGGTACTTTACAGTGCCTTTTTTATTGCGGCAAGTAGTTCGTCGTATTCTTCGAAGGCTTCAAGTTCCTTGTGCTCTGCTTTAATTGCATCGGTAGACTTGAACAAAAAGCCGGCCTTTGAGTTGAGTATCATTCCAAGGTCGTTGTGCGAGTCGCCGGCGCAAATTGTGTCATAGCCGATAGACTGCAATGCCTTTACCGTTGTAAGCTTTGAATTTTCACAGCGCATTTTAAAATCGGTGATTTCTCCTGTCTCACTTACAACAAGCTCATTACACATAATTGTAGGGTAACCAAGCTTTTTCATAAGAGGACCTGCAAACTGTGAAAATGTATCCGAAAGAATTATCACCTGTGTGATGCTTCGAAGTTCATCTAAGAATTCCTTTGCTCCTTCAAGCGGATCTATTTTAGCGATTGTATCCTGAATTTCCTTAAGACCGAGTCCGTGCTCCTTAAGAATTGCAATTCTGTACTTCATAAGCTTATCATAGTCAGGCTCATCTCTTGTTGTTCTCTTAAGTTCTTCTATGCCTGTCTCTTTTGCAAAAGCAATCCATATTTCCGGAACAAGAACGCCTTCTAAATCAAGACATACAATGTTCATATTATTTTCCTCCGTATTATTTATCCTTCTTAATAAATGACGATATATCGAAATCTCCCTTCTTCTGGAAGAAGAGCATTCCTACTATCAGAACAGCTACAGCAATAACAATAATAATAATTCCTATACTAATAGGATTTGCCTCACTCTGCTTCTTAGCTTCGTCCATTTTAGCCTGCTTATCCTTAGCTAATCTCTCACGTGCATCTTCATCGTCATCATCCATTCTGATTGATTTTTCATTCATAGGAAGTCTCGATGTATATAACGCATAGGTAGCACCTTTACTGACATTGAATCGTACAACTCTGTCGCTTGGTATTTCCATTGAGGAAATGTATTCAATTGTATTCTCATCTTCATTGTATAAAAACACATTCGCGTATTCAGAGCCTGTTATATCATTTAGCTTAACAGATAAAAGTCCTGTAAATCCAAGTGAACCGCCATGCTTAATATCAACTACTTTATTAAGAAGCTGTCTATTCTGAAGATTCTCAGCACTTGATGCCACTTCATTTGGAATAAGTGTGTTGTTCTCAATGACACCAACATTGATTCTGCTTATCTTTTCCATTGATTCGGCATCAATCTCTCCGGGAAGTATTGTCCATGAAACCTTATCATTTACGATAAGTTCAGTCGTTGTGTTATATTCCTTAGCCAACAGGAACACTTTACTCGGAACCAGTGTCGAATCATTCAGCCTGATTCTTAGAGGATCAAGCCCTTTTCTATAGAGCGACTCAATAAACTCCCATGCCTTTGTTCTTTTATCTTTCTTTTCTTTATCAGTCAGCTTTTCGCTTGCGGTTGATTCAGAAGACAACAGAGTATCAATACTAAATTTCTCGGCATCAGCTATTTCTTCATCTGCCTTGTCCTTTGTTTCCTCAGCGTTTACGTCATCTGACTTTACTTCATCATTTGCCTTAACCTCAGTATCTTCTTTAGACTGATTTGCACCATCAGACTTAGTATCTGCTGTGGTCGTCTTACTCTTACCAGCTGAGCCCGCCTTTGCAACAACCGTCTTTTTTACTTTTTCCTCAGGAAAAACAATTCCGTCTGTGTTAACAGGAATAAGTCCCATGTCAATGCCGCAGCGGACACAGTGATACTGAACATAGCCGGATACGTCCTTCGTTCCTTTGTGAAGCTTTCCGGAATCGGCGCAGTGACCAAGCGCAAGCGGGAAATTATTGTCTTCAAGCACGAAGCCGCAGTCTACACATGTGAATTTTGTAGTTCCCGGCTCAGTACAGGTCGGTTCCTTTGTGACTTCTCCACCATCAAATGTATGAGCCTTTTCACATGTGTAAGACTTGCCGTTACCGGCAAAAACAGGAAAGCAAACGCTTGTTAATACCATTATCTGTATGCAAAATACAGCCGCAACTTTTAGTAAAATCTTTTTAACGATGCTATCCATAAGCGTTTACTCCTTCCCAGTGTATTATTTATTTATCAATCATCTAATTTAAATCAGTATAGATTTACCTGATTAAATTACTTCATTGCAGACCGGATTAGTCCTGAAGCTCGAACATATCGTGCATTGCATTCATTGCCTTTTCAGTGTTCTCAACATCAATAAGAACAGTAACACGGATTTCAGATGTTGAAATCATGTTGATATTGATGTGTGAATTGTAAAGACACTCAAATACCTTTGCTGCAACACCCGGATTTGACATCATTCCGGCACCGACAACTGAAACCTTGGCAACATTTGTCTTTGTCTTGATTTCCGATGCACCAAGCTTAGCCTTGTTATCTTCAAGTACTTTAACTGCATCATCTGTTGAATCACCTGAAATAGTGAATGAAATATCCTTTGTTCCTTCACGTCCGATTGACTGAAGAATCATATCTACATTTATATTGGCCTTTGCAAGTGCATCAAATAATCTGAATGCAACACCAGGCTCATCCTTAAGTCCTACAACTGAAATTCTTGTAACATTTTTATCAGCTGCTACACCGCTGACTAACATTCTCTCCACGTTAACATCCTCCTTAACTACGGTTCCTTCTGCTTCTGACAGAGAAGAACGAACTACAAGCTGAACACCATACTTTTTAGCCATTTCTACTGAACGGTTATGAAGTACTCCTGCACCAAGTGTTGCAAGATCAAGCATCTCATCATATGTTATCTCATCAATTTTCCTTGCGTTTTTAACATATCTTGGGTCAGCTGTATATACACCTTCTACGTCTGTATAAATTTCACATGCATCTGCATGAAGCGCTGCTGCAAGTGCAACCGCAGTTGTATCAGAACCGCCTCTTCCGAGTGTTGTATAATCATCATACTTGTTGATTCCCTGGAAGCCTGTAACGATAACAATTCTTCTCTGGTCTATCTCATGACGGATTCTTTCTGTATCGATTCTCTTAAGTCTTGCATTTGAATATGCGGAAGTAGTATGCATTGCAACCTGGAATGCATTTAACGATACTGCCGGAACATTAAGTGCTGCCATAGCCATTTCCATAAGAGCAACTGATGTCTGTTCACCCGTTGTAAGAAGCATATCCATTGCTCTCTTTGGCGGCTTAGGGTTAATGTCTTTTGCCATATCAATGAGAACGTCTGTCTGCTTACCCATTGCGGATAATACTACTACTACATCGTGTCCGGCCTGATAATCTTTAATGCAGCGTCTTGCAACATTAAAAATTCTTTCCTTATCGGCAACAGATGTACCGCCGAATTTTTTTACGATTAACATTTTTCTTCTCCTCACTATAAAATTAAGAATCTTTACTTGATTCTTATTCTTGAAATAATCCCGTCAAGCTTTTTAGCTCTCTCCTTGAAGTTCTTCTCAGATGTAAGATCTGTAATAACGCCAAATTCATCAGGTGCGCCCTCAAGCTCGACTACTTCCTCGATTGAGCCAAATGCGTCTGTTACATCCTTAAGTCTGTTGGCCTTTCTTCCTTCAATTCTCACAAAATATCTGAATACTGCTTCATCGATATTAGTAAGTGGAAGCTTCTTAGAGCTCCAGATGATAGAGATATTAGTATTAATATGCTTAACGCAGTCCACAACGTCAGATACTACTGCACTGGCTGTCGGAAGCTTTCCTGCTCCCGAGCCGTAGAACATAATATCTCCGATTACATTACCTTTAACAAATATTCCGTTAAATACACCGTTTACCGCATGAAGAGGATTGCTCTCATTAACAAGGAACGGTGCAACCATTGCGTAGAAATTGTCATCTTCCTTCTTAGATGAAGCAAGAAGCTTAATAGCCATATCAAGCTTTTTGGCATATGCAACATCCATTGCAGTGATACTTGAAATACCTTCTGTGTATATATCTTCAAAATCAACATTATCATTAAATGCAAGCGATGAAAGAATTGCTATCTTTCTGCATGCATCATAACCTTCAATATCAGCTTCCGGATTTCTCTCTGCGTAGCCAAGTGCCTGGGCTTTCTCTAATGCCTTATCAAAATCCCAGCCTTCATCTGTCATCTTAGATAAAATATAGTTTGTCGTACCGTTAAGAATACCCGAAATCTCAATTATCTCATCGGCAGTAAGTGAAGAAGTGAGCGGTCTGATAATAGGAATACCACCGCCAACCGATGCTTCAAACAAGAAGTTTATGTTTTTCTCTCTTGCGATTGTCAAAAGCTCAGGTCCATGCTTTGCAACAAGCTCCTTATTAGAAGTACATACATGCTTTCCGGCAAGAAGCGACTGCTTGACAAATGTGTATGCCGGTTCAACGCCACCCATAACCTCTACAACAATTGATACTGTATCATCTTTTATTATAGTATCAAAATCATGAACGAGGATGTTCTCAATAGGGCTTCCCGGGAATTCCCGTAAATCAAGAACGTATTTGATGTTAATCTCATCTCCGGCTCTTAAGTTAATACATTCAGGATTTGTGTTGATTACTTCAACGACTCCCGAACCTACTGTGCCATATCCAAGCACTGCAATATTTACCATAATTCCTCCTCTTAATAAGATTTATTTCTCATCATTTATCATTTTAAGATATGCATTAATGAACGGATCAATCATTCCGTCAAGCACCGCGTCAGCTTGCGCAACGTCGGTATTTGTACGGTGGTCTTTAACCATTGTATATGGCTGTAAGACATAAGACCTTATCTGTGAGCCAAAGTCAATCTTTTTGGCTTCACCCTTAATTCCAAGCTTCTTAGCCTCTTCCTCTTCTTTCTTAAGGACGTAAAGCTTTGACTTAAGCATCTGCATAGCCTTGTCCTTATTCTGGAACTGCGAGCGCTCATTCTGACACTGCACTACAATTCCTGTCGGGAAATGCGTAATTCGTATTGCTGATGACGTCTTATTAATATGCTGTCCACCTGCACCCGAGCTTCGATACGTATCAATTCTTATATCATCATCATTTATCTCAATATCCAGATCTTCTTCTATATCAGGCATGACCTCGCATGAAACGAAGCTGGTCTGTCTCTTGCCCTGGGCATTAAACGGAGAAATTCTTACTAATCTGTGAACGCCGTGCTCCGATTTAAGATAACCATAAGCGTTCTCACCTGTAACCTGGAAGGTGACCGATTTGATTCCTGCCTCGTCACCGTCAAGGAAGTCAAGCTCTTCAACCTTGAAGCCTTTTTTATCTGCCCACTTCTGGTACATTCTGTAAAGCATTGCAGCCCAGTCGCAGCTCTCTGTTCCGCCGGCTCCTGCATTCAGTTTAACGATTGCGTTGCACTTATCGTATTCTCCCGATAAAAGCGTAGACAGTCTTAACGAATCAAGACCTTCCTTAAAGGAATTGTATTCCTCCGTAATCTCTGCAACCATTGAAGCATCTTCCTCTTCATTGGCCATATCGATTAAAGTGTAAATATCTTCAAACTGCTGTTTTAAATCTTCTACTGTCTTAATTGAAGTCTTTAAATCGGAAAGCTCCTTAGTCTGAAGCTGAGCCGCCTCTGCATTGTCCCAGAAATTCGGCTCTTCCATTTTACGTTCAAGTTCTTCAACCTTCTGTCTCTTAGCGTCAAGGTCAAGTGCTGCTTCAATTTCTTCAAGAGGAGTTTTATAACTGTTAAGTTCTATTCGAATATTATCTAATTCAACCATATTATCCGTTCTTCCTCATACAGCACGCCTTGTACTTCTTTCCCGAGCCGCATGGGCATGGGTCATTAGGATATACTTTGACGTCTGCTCTCTTCTGAGGAGCCTTTGCAAGGGAGGTGTCTTTATTAGTTCCGGTAACCTTGGCAACTTCCTCACGTTCAACCTTTTGTTCAACCTTGATATGTGTAAGAATACGAATTGTCTCTTCTGCAATCGATTCTGTCATTGCATTGAACATGTCATATCCTGACATTTTATATTCAACAAGCGGATCTCTCTGACCGTAAGCCTGAAGGCCGATACCCTGACGAAGCTGCTCCATATCGTCAATGTGATCCATCCACTTCTTATCAACTGTCTTAAGAAGAATAACTCGCTCAACTTCACGAAGCTGCTCAGGAAGCTGGAATTCAGTTTCTTTGGATTCATAGAGCTTGACAGCCTCTTCCTTTAAGTTATGCTTTAAGTTTTTCTTTTTAAGTCCCTTAACACTTTCCCTTGTGATTTCATTAAGAGGGATTGTAGTTCTTAAGTGCTGGTTAAGCTCGGCTAAATCCCATTCTTCCGGCTCTGCATCATCTGAAATGCACATGTCGACAACATTCTCGACAAAGTCTGTTATCATCTTGAAAATTGTCTCGCGCATGCTCTCTCCGTCAAGAACACGTCTTCTCTCAGCGTAGATTACTTCTCTTTGCTCATTCATAACCTGGTCATATTCAAGAAGGTTCTTACGGATTCCAAAGTTGTTGGACTCTATTTTCATCTGTGCCTTTTCGATTGCATTTGTAAGCATCTTATGCTCAATCTGCTCATTCTCAGGAACTCCTAATGCATTGAACATATCCATAAGTCTGTCTGAACCGAAAAGTCTCATAAGGTCATCTTCAAGTGAAATGAAGAATCTTGATTCACCCGGATCTCCCTGACGTCCCGAACGGCCTCTTAACTGGTTGTCGATACGTCTGCTCTCGTGTCTCTCAGTACCGATAATCTTAAGTCCGCCTGCTGCCTTGGCTTCATCATCAAGCTTAATATCAGTACCACGGCCTGCCATATTTGTTGCAATTGTAACTGCACCGTGAATACCTGCATCAGCAACGATTTCAGCTTCAAGCTCATGGAACTTTGCGTTAAGTACTTTATGCGGGATGCCGCGTTTTCTAAGCATCTGGCTTATCTCTTCTGAGCTTTCAATTGTAATTGTACCAACAAGTACAGGCTGCTGCCTCTTATGCGCCTTCTCAACCTCGTTGCAGATTGCGTTTAGCTTTTCACGCTTTGTCTTGTAAACCGCATCCTGTAAATCGATACGCTGAACCGGTCTGTTTGTCGGGATTTCAATAACGTCCATTCCGTAGATATCCCTGAATTCCTGCTCTTCGGTTAAGGCGGTACCTGTCATGCCGGCTTTTTTCTCAAATTTATTAAAGAAGTTCTGGAACGTAATCGTTGCAAGAGTTTTAGACTCTCTCTTAACCTTAACGTGTTCCTTGGCTTCGATTGCCTGATGAAGACCATCTGAATATCTTCTTCCGGGCATAATACGTCCTGTGAATTCATCAACGATTAATACCTGGTCATCCTTAACTACGTAATCCTGGTCTCTGAACATTAAGTTGTGAGCTCTTAATGCTAAAATAATGTTGTTCTGAATTTCAATGTTCTCAGGGTCTGCCAAGTTCTCAATGTGGAAGAACTGCTCGACCTTCTTAACACCCTCTGCTGTAAGTGTAACGAATTTATCTTTTTCATTAACTAAAAAGTCGCCGCTTTCTTCTCTCTCGATACCCATGATGGCGTCCATTTTAGTGAGTTCAGGTGCGTCTTCACCTCTCTTCATTTGATTGGCGAGAATGTCGCACACTTCATAAAGCTTTGTTGACTTACCTGACTGACCTGAAATAATAAGAGGTGTTCTTGCTTCATCGATAAGCACTGAGTCAACCTCGTCGATGATTGCAAAGTATAAATCTCTTAAAACGAGCTGTTCCTTGTAAATTACCATGTTATCTCTTAAGTAATCAAAGCCAAGCTCGTTGTTTGTTACATATGTGATGTCGCAGTTGTAGGCAGCGCGTCTGTCAGCCTTTTCCATGTCGTTTAATACAACGCCGACCGTGAGACCTAAGAACTCATGTATTGCGCCCATCCACTCTGCATCTCGCTTTGCAAGGTAGTCGTTAACCGTAACGACGTGAACGCCCTTTCCTGCCAGCGCGTTAAGATATGCAGGAAGAGTTGATACAAGTGTTTTACCTTCACCTGTTTTCATCTCGGCAATTCTACCCTGATGAAGGATAATACCACCGATAATCTGAACCCGGTAGTGCTCCATTCCAAGAACTCTTCGTCCTGCCTCTCTGACAGTGGCATATGCCTCCGGCAAAAGGTCATCAAGTGTTTCACCGTCGGCATATCTTTTCTTATACTCTTTTGTTTTATTCCTAAGCTCTTCATCCGATAAAGCCATCATTGAATCTCTGTAGCTTTCTACCTTTTCAACAATAGGCATTATGAGCTTTAATTCTCTTTCACTGTGTGTTCCGAATAATTTGTCTATTATCTTCATGTGTATAATCTCCTCAAATACACTATTTTATCAAAAAATGCGATTTGTTTCAATGTGTTTTGGGGCCTGTCCCTTAGCCTACCCGTTATCCTTAATTGCCTTAATCAGGCGTAAAATCACTCCGAAAATAATAAAGAAGTCAGAGAGATTGTAGATTGCGCGTTTTCTCCCTACTTTAAGATAGTCAACGACATACCCTCTCTCAACCCTGTCATAAGTATTTGAAAGGGCTCCGCCTAAAATAAATGCGTTCGCCATATCCGTAACCGCGTCGTCTTTTTCAAGTGCATCATTTAATGTGATAAGTGCCTGGAAAAACATGACAAACACTGACAAAGCCGTCACTTCCTTAGTCTTATTGCTGAATTTGTTAAGCATAAGACCTTTATTGTGGTGTTTCTCGATTTCCGCAAAACCTTTTGTGTGTTTGATAACACCGTTATCTATTTCTCCATCCTCTATGCTGTTTTTAATACTGTTATCAAGCATGGCAAGCCCTGTCGCAAATGTGCCGATGCCGAGTAATCTGAATATATTCGTTTTCTTCATTATGTAAACCTATGATGTCTGATCGACAAACTATAATATTAAGCGCCAACCTCTAATACATTAACTCTACTGCGCAATAACTTGTGCCTTCAGCGCTTCTTAAATCAACAACCCTGCCATCTGTGTACGGATAAAGAACATCCTTAAGCCTTGCCTGATTCCTGTACTCAACCCGGACAGATGTCGGACGCCTTTCTTCATTAATACATGATGCCGCAATCGTAATATACTGACCGTTATTCACATGATGATTTACATCAAGATGGTGTTCCTTAACTTCAATCGGCTCCATAGGCACTACATCATCAGGAATTGTGATTTTGCGTGGCTTATAGTCCATATCAAGCCGCTCCTCAATTCCGTAGAGTGCCATTTCCTCAGCTGATGCCTTACAAGGACGTCCTGTTTTCGTATCAAGCAGTGCCCAGATACTGTTCGCCTTTGCAAGATACTCACCGTTTTCATCCTGCATAAAGAAGTTCCTGTATCCTAAGAAGCTTTTAAAATCATATGCAAAAGTGCCGACTGTTACTTTATCACCAAGCCGTGGATATTTATTAATATCGACCTGCCAAAAGCTCACGACCCACACACGCTCCATCTTTCTTAAATATTCAACTCCAATCCCTAAATCTTCTGACTGAAATGTGGAGCAATCCTGAAAATAATTTATAAAATTGTCAAATCTAAGAAATCCGTTTTCGTCAATCTCCGAAAACCTGATTCTTGTATCAAAACTGTATATCAT
>SAMEA3663028__coassemble_85_pt1 | contig 45707 bp, 44 predicted proteins | sample SAMEA3663028__metabat2_high_PE_020 | metagenome-assembled genome bin SAMEA3663028 (sample SAMEA3663028) | pig gut metagenome | biome: pig gut; feature: pig-associated habitat; material: faeces | place: France | collected 2012
CATCAGGATAAAGGAAAAGTGTTAAGTTCTTTTCAATATCTTCCTTGTCAAATTCAATGCCCTTCTTTACAAGTGACTCATCAATTGATTCGATATCAAAAAGGTGAAGCTTGTTAACACCGTTGTTATATCCGACTACATCAATATCATAAAGACGTGACTTTACTTTCTTATCTCCAAAGTATACATCATAAGAAACGTCTGTCTTTCTAAGCCATGAGTTTTCTTCAATCCAGTCATTCTTCTCTGCACACTGGATTCTGTCCTTAAATACCTGCTTGAATAATCCGAAGTGGTAATTAAGTCCGATTCCGTCACCGGGAAGACCGAGTGTAGCGATTGAATCAAGGAAGCATGCTGCAAGTCTTCCAAGCCCGCCGTTACCAAGTGAAGGTTCCGGCTCAACCTCTTCGATTTCTGCAAGGCTCACGCCATTTTTTTCAAGAACCTCTGAAAGTTTGTCATAAATTCCTAAGTTAATAAGGTTATTTGATAAAAGCTTTCCGATAAGGAACTCAGCTGAGATATAGTAAACCTTCTTATCTCCTGTAATTACATCAACCTTATCAATCATATCCTTTGTCATCTGCAAAACAACGTTGTAAATTTCTGACTTTGTGCAGTTTGCAAATGCCTTATGAAACATTTCCTGTGAGAGTGCCTCAAGTCTCTCTTCCATCTGTTCATTCATTACGTCTGTCAAAATCTGATTTGTGCTCATTTGATTTCTCCTAAAAATACCTATTCTGTTACAATTTAGTGTTACTGTTTTGTTTGCTTTAAAACCCCACAAGCTATAGTTTAGTTTCGGAAAACGTTTTCCGCAAGTATTTTTTTAATTTTTTTTAATTTTTTTTTATTTTTTATAAGATCAGCTCAAAAAAATGCACCCACTATTATGTGAATGCACTTTTAAGCAGTTATTCAAGCGAAAATCTCTCTATATTATGCCTTCATTTTATTATCCCGGGTAATCTTGAATATTTCCTCTGCCGCAAGCCTTGCCTTTGCAACAATTACATTCTCACCCTTCGGAAAACAGTAATAAAGCACCTTATTATCTCCGATGCAAATCATATCCCCAAGTTCATACCAGAAATAATCGGAATATAAGCTGTACGACACCTTCGAGGACTGCTTATAGTTTAAGCTGCCATTGCATCCGGTTAACATAAATCCATTCGAATCATGCGTAAGCCTGCCGTCTCCAACTTCGTAAATCGCATTAAAGTCCTTTAAAACCTTAATATCAACATCGACATCAAGCTTATATGTTCCATCCTCAATTTCCTTCTTAACACATTCCCGCTCCCATTTGTACCAATCGGGAATGTGATTAAGCCTAAACTCGTCACTTCTTCCATTTCCTTTTTGCAAAAGATGCATCTTTCCATATTCATCCATCTCAAAAGAGGACTCACATGATTGGCATCCAAATTGTACACCAGTCCCCTTCATGTGTCCTTCTTCTTTACAAATCGGGCATTTATACAATACTCTCTCAAGTCCTAACGTCCTGAAATTCTCATTGATTCGGATTTTCTTATCACTCTGTTCCTTGAAATGATCATATTCGAAGCTCTCATTTATTATTTCCGGTATTTCTTTATCACTTAGCGACTCAGCCTGCTCGGTCTTTGAGGCAATTTGTGTTGTCTGAACGCAACTACATTAAGCTCTTCATACGATATTTTTTTTGTTTTAATTTTCATACCTTCCCCTACTTTATAATATCCTTGTAATATAGCTTCACTATTTTATGTGGCAAAGTCACTTTCCTGCCTTCATTGCCATCAAGCAGGTATTTAAGCTCTTTAACCGCATTTGATGAAATATTGTAAAAATCCTGGCGAACGGTATTCATCTGCTTACCGACATATCCCATTAAAGTTATTCCGTCAAATCCGCAGACAGGTCTGAATATATCCATTTCGGTCAGTGCATTCATTGCTCCGATAGCCATAAGGTCTGAGCCGCAAACAACAATGTCCTTGTTTTTGGCATACTTAAATGTAAGCTGCCTTGCCATAAGCTCGGAATACTCACCATATCTAACCATAAGCTTTAAATTAAGATCTTCCTTAAGCTTATTAATTCCCTCAAGTCTCGCATCAGTAACATAGTCGTTTTTCTTGCCGGCAATGTATAAAACACGCTTGCAGTTGTTCTCAAGAATTGTGCGCTTTGCGACATCATACTGTGCCTTAGCATTATCAACGCCGATTGAAGACGTCACTTCATTGACAGTATTTCCATCAACTAACACGCACTTGAATTCCTTCGATTCGATAAGCTGGTGAAGCGTCTTGTCATCCTTTGAAATACCACAGATGATAAGTCCCGAAATGTTCTGTGACTTGAAATACCGAGTCATTTCCTCAGGCGTCATATGTTCAATCATTGAGACAAAAAATGTGATAATTTCTATATTTAACTCCAGTGCCATATTAAGAGCGCCCGACAAATATTGCATAGTGATTTCATCAATTGCCTGCGTTTTCGGATTAAGACTCACAAGAATTGCCGCACGGCCATTCTGCTTAGACGAAAGTGCTACGGCAACTGTATTTGGCACATAATTCAATTCATGAATCGCCTCGCGCACCTTTATCTTTGTTGCTTCTGACACATACGGGTAGTTGTTTATTACTTTTGACACAGTTGATATTGCAACTCCGGCCCTTTTTGCAACATCATTTATTGATACCATAAGTGCCTCCCTTATAAATAAATTTCCTTAATGCCCTATGCAGTATCGCGATTTCTGCGACAATAAAAATATGCGCAATCCATAGCGATAAAACAACACCGTTTGATTTAAGCAAATACTCCGTAGTAAAACCGTACCATGCTACAATTGCTGTTGTTGCAAGTCCAAGCAGGAGTAACGGTGTCTCTAAAAACAGATTCTTCATTGCCTTAATAAAATCGATAAAAGATGCATCAAAATAGATAAACCGTCCTACAACCATAATGATAAAGTACACAATAATAGAATCGTAATTGTCGTTTTTGTATATAAACTTTATATATGCAAATATGAGCAGCATATATATCATAGCCATCATTCGTAAAGTCGCCTTTTCACTTCTAATCAGAAGCCTAAGTCTTATTAAAAATGTGTCGACAAAGTTGATAAAGAAAATAGAAATACATAATGCGAAGAGCAAGATGAAATCGTTATACTTTTCCCAGATTTCATACACTTCATCACTCACATTAAAATATCTGTGTTCCACAAGGAAGAACATTCCTATAAAGAAAAGCATTGACGTAATGGAAATAATGAGCTCATAGTATTTCTCAACTAACAGGCCATAGTCTGTGCCCGTTGCCCTTGTGAGCAGATAAGTAACAATGTGAATGACAAGCATAATAAATGCTGTCACAAGAATCATGAATAATAGTCCTGAGGGTGTAAAATAATGCTGTAAATAAGCTGCAAATGACATAGTTTTAATCTCCGGTTTTGTTTTATTTCCTGAATTACAATTCCTCACAGTTCAGAAATCGTTTTCCATACATTGTTATTATACAGTATCAATTTTGCAAATGCATTAAACACTTATTACAAAATTATTATTTGATTGTTCTAAATAGTGGGGATTATTTCCTTTACTTTTCGGGATGTCTTATGATATTATTACCGTTGTGCCTATAGATGAGGTAATATGTTCTATGCGGATGTGGCGAAATTGGCAGACGCGCTAGATTTAGGTTCTAGTGTCTATGACGTGCAGGTTCAAGTCCTGTCATCCGCAAACACTTACATTTCTTGAAACAAGCATTTTATCATTCTTAAAGTTTACTCTTCCTTCTTTGCCCCGTATCCTGTAACAATTGCAATTACAAGTATTACAAGCATTGAAAGCGAATAAAAATTCACAAATGGGATTGATGCCGGATTAACGGCGATAGATTCCATGAAAGCTGCGGATTGCTGCGCAGGAATTACGCAGTGCACTGTGAAAGGCGATAAAAAGCAGAACACACAGCCTGCACAGTCAAGGAGATTTGCTCTTCTGTATTCATTAATATTGTTCTTCTTGCCGATGTCGTTAACGATGTCTCCGAGAGCCACGATTGCAACAGAAATTACGCCTGTAAGCATACTTAACAGACCCATTCCGATAACGATTGTTGCCTCAGTGCTTCTTCGTGATTTAGCAAAGCGGTTAAGAAGTGCACCAATATCTGAAAAGATTCCGCTTCTCTCCATAACTCCGATTAGCGAAAACACACCGATAAGCATACATACTGTTCCCACAGTTCCCGTAATTGAAGAAATAATAATTCCTTCTACTGAAAATCCGCCCGGAAATGATAAAAGATCTGATACAGAATAAATTCCAAAAACAAGTCCTAATATTATCCCAACTGCAATTCCTAAAGAAAGTGCCACTACAAGATGCTTACGCATTACACACATGACAATGATTGTTGCAGGGACCAAAAGCATAATTAAACTCACCGGGTTCACTTCTGTACTGTTTATTTCTAACGAAACTGAATTCACGTCTATAGTTTTTGTAAAAACAAGGAATAGAATGAGTGCCGAAATTGCCGCAGGTATCGAATAGCGGGTACGCGTTTTTACAACTGTTCCAAGGTCTGCATGCTGTGTTGTTGAAGATGCTATCGTAGTATCTGAAATCGGACCGAGATTATCTCCAAATGCAGCACCTGATACAATCGCACCAATCATATATTCAGGGCTTACTCCTGCCATAACTCCTACAGGAAAAAGTATTGGAATAACAACAAAATACGTTCCGACTGATGTCCCTGTTGCAAAAGCAAGAAGACATGTAATCAAGAACGATGCTGCCGCAAAAAGTCTCCCCGTAAAGCCCAAATTAACTACATACGAAGCAATTGTCTGAACCATACCGCTTGCAGATATGAGCTTTCCTGAAATTGCCGCCAAGATTACAGCGAGAACTATTACAGAGAACATCGGTCGGCTAAGACCATATATTATTGCATCACCATATGCTTTGTCATCCTTAGAAACACATGCCCCGACAACTACTGCGGCAAAAAATGCAACAACATATCCGTTAACATTTGACTGGCTTATTGCAGCCTTAACAATAATCAGTGCCGCAACAATAAGCGGTATATACTTTCCAAGTTTCCCAAGCCTAAATTCTAACTTTTCCATAATTCCTCGTTACAAAATATTGTTTTTATAAATTTTTATCCCCGTGGCAGCGTATCCCGTGGCAAAAGGACCGTCCCAAGGCAACTACAGCTTACAAAGAAGCGCAAGCTCAAGCTTATCAAACTCGATAGGCTTTTTAAGATATCCGTCAAAGCCTTCATTAATAAGCGCTTCCTCAGTGCCCTTTATGGCATTTGCTGTAATGACATAAATCTTTGTTTCACTTCCTGTTTCATATCCGCTTATTTCCCGGATTTTGTGCATCGTCTCAACACCGTCCATGCCCGGCATCATCTGATCCATGAATACAATATCGTACACTTCTTCCTTACACTTTTCAAGTGCTTTAAGCCCGTTGTCTGCTGTCTCAACTGTTACGCCATAATTCGTAAGCGCCTTTTCTAATACTTTGAGATTGACTATACTGTCATCGACTGCAAGCACTTTTTTATTTACTTTAATATCTCCGATTCTTGAGACCGGAGTTTCTTCTTCATCGAAGTTTATTTCTCCAACAGGCTTTGAATCGATGATTTCAAGCGGAATATCAACGCTGAATACGGAACCCTTATCAAGAACGCTGTCAACATGAATACTTCCACCCATTAATTCAATGTATGTTCTTACGATGTACAGCCCAAGTCCCGTGCCTTCTATATCATGATTTTTATATGTATCACTCTGCTCAAACGCATGGAATATAAGATCTAAGTTTTTCTTTGGTATTCCGATTCCGCTGTCCTCAATGACCATGCTTAATGTTATTTTGTTTTCAGTAGGTTCATCGATACTTACTGTAAGAGAAACAAATCCTTCTTTAGTATATTTTACAGCGTTGTTCAAAAGATTAATAAGAATTTCTCTAATTCTTACATCGTCCCCTAATAGCTTTGAGGGAATTACCGAACTGATATTAGTTTTTAATTTGAGATTTTTCTTTTCAGCTAAAATCTTAATCTGCTTAATTACACTTTTAATCAGTACTTTTGTATCAAATTCACGCTCAACTATTTCAAGCTTACCTGTCTCAATTTTTGAAATATCAAGAATATCGTTAATTATCGAAAGCAGATTATCCGATGATTCTCTGATATTTTCCACAAGCTCCCTTTGTTCATCATTAACACTCTGCTTGAGTAATATTTCCGAAAATCCAAGAATTGAGTTCATCGGAGTTCTTATTTCATGAGACATATTTGCAAGGAAAAGGCTTTTCTTTTTACTTGCATTTTCAATCTCAGAAATATGCTCCTTCATCATCTCAATATTCCTTTTAACCTGGCCTAAATACCTCTCAGAGACCCTCCTTATATGAACCGAAAGAATAATCACACTGAATATGAGCATTCCGATACGGCCGTATTTTCCCATATCTCCAACAGGTGTAATATAAAATCTTGCAATATCGATAAGACTTCCAAGCATTATGCTTGTTACGCCTATCATTTCGGAAATTGAGCCTGCATGAAGTTCTTTTGATTCTTTATACTTATCAATGTTTATCTTAATTATTGTGTAATCAACATTAATGACCGTAATAAAGATCATAAGATGAGATAATGGTGCAAGTACCATAAAATCAGCGACATTTAACACCTGTAGAACAATTTGTATTGCCATATTGGCAACACAGCAATCGAAGTTGATTCTAAAGCGCTTATTATATTTTTCATCAACATTACACATGTAATACAGGCATAACAACTGTGGCAGAACCATTATAACAAGGAATACCATAATTGAATAAAGTGTCTGGTTTCCGTAAAAAAGGCTTAGTGATTTTGTCTCAATCGCATGATATATGGCGCCGAGAAAGCAGATGCCACCAAGATAGAGCTTCCCTGAAAATTTCTGCTTGGAAATTAAATCAATTATTTCCATTACTATTAGCATAAGTGCTGAGAAAAAGATGATAACGAGAATGAAATAGTTAAAAAGATTCTGCTTTACAAGGTCAAGCTCTACGACATTCGTCTCGCCTATGACCATCGCGCAAATATTTGTTGCATAGTTATCATACGGCGAAACCATCATCATCGAAAGTTCGCCTTTGTCAAAGTCATGTGGTATTTCTACGAAATTAGTAATGCTTCCGGGTGTTTTACCAAAAGATCTCTTATCACTTACGCCAAATTCATAAATAACAGTTCCATCAAGGGATACACTTATTATTTTATCCGCTGATAAGAAACGAATTGCTTTTCCGGCATCATCCTTACTAATCGTCTTATTAAGGTAGTAAATTTCGCCGGCTTTACTTGGCTCAGAGTAAGGTAATTCATCAATACAAAGTTCACTTCCGTCAGGTCTTTTTAGAGTCCATCCGTCATTATAATTTACAATTTCACCCTTTGACGTTGTCATGTCCTTAATGTCAAAGACTCTGACAGCGACAAAACTTAAAACAACAACTGAAATACAAACTATAGTAATTAATATGTGATGAATCTTTTTCAACTCTCAACTACTCCTTAATGAAATAAAAAGAATATGCCGGGCATTTTGCCCGGCATAAAATCTTTAATCAGCTTCTCATAGCTCCGTCTACAGAAAGAATTTCTCCTGTAACATAGCTTGCCAGATCACTTGCAAGGAATAAGAATGCATTAGCGATATCTTCCGGCTCACCGATTCTTCTTAATGGAATTCTCTCAATAAGAGGCTTAATCATTGCCTCCGGAAGGTTTGCAACCATATCGGTGTTAGTAATACCCGGTGCAACAGCATTAACACGGATGCCAAATGGTGCAAGTTCTCTTGCAAGAGACCATGTAATTCCGTTTACGGCAGTTTTGCTGACAGGATATGCTATACCGCTTGGTTGTCCGCAAAGGCTGACCATTGAGCTTGTGTTGATGATAACACCGCCGCCCTGCTTCTTCATAACCTTAGATACAGAAAGAATCATGTTAAGTACTGCATTAACATTAAGATCTATAATATTCTTAAACTTATCCAATGTATATGAGTCAAGCGGAGTAGAATCTGAAACACCTGCATTGTTAGCAAGAATATCAATTCTTCCATACTTTTCTACCGTCTTATCAACGAAATTCTTGACTGACTCCTCATCTAAAAGATTAGGGCAGTCACCAGCAACGTCCCAAGAAGGATTTTCCTCCTTAAGTTTTGCAACGGCTTTATCTACAGTTTCCTGTCTTGAGCCAAGTAACACTACCTTTGCTCCGTTCTCAAGATATTTCTTAACAATTGAATAACCGATTCCTCTTGTACCGCCTGTTACAACTGCAACTTTACCTTTTAACATATAATAAATACCTCCTTAATTATAATTTCAGTCGAAAATCGACTTATTTACATTATACAACATTGTCCAGCTTATCCATACCCTATAATTTTAAAAAATAATACTATTGTTTATTCATTTGGAAAACAGTAGTTCCTTAGATACTCATATGCTTTTTTATACTTTTCAACTCTCTTATAATGATATGGTTTTGGATTCGTCACTCTACTAATATCCATATTGTGAGTGAGATACCATTTGAAAACTGTTTATGAACTCTGCTGTGAAATACCATAAACTACAGAATGACACAAAAAAAGCCACCCGACACATTTCGGGTGGCAATAGTCTCAGCATTCAATGTCATCATCGTCTGCATCGTTAATTTCTGCAAGGTCGTCAAGCTCATCAGAGCCTGTGAATTCTCTTACTGAAACACGCTTGTTGACTCTTTCTGTTTCAACTAAGGAAGATAATTGTTCCTTAATGTCCATAGAGTTCCTGACGTTAATCAGTTCAAGAACAGGTAATGCTTTGTCTGATGTCTTACAGCTTATTGTTCCAAGCCCGAAAATTCTCTGCGCAAGGCTTCTTGTAAGTGTAAGATCAAGAATTCTGTATAGTCTTACTTCTTCCTGCTTCTTATTTAAGAATCCGGTATCTACAAGTACCTTCTCCTTTGTAAGTGTATATTTAGTAAATGTAAAAGGTAAGCCGAAAAATAAAAGACGTTTTCTTGATGACCATACTGTTTCCATGTGTATAACCTCCCTTTCCTGCAAATTAATTATAATGGTTTTTAAATACTCTATTTAATATTCTGAAGCTTGTCAAGCATATCATTTTTACCGATAATTATAAGTGTGTCTTCTTCATGAAGAATATTTGCCGGATTGATTTCGTAAATTGATTTTCCGTCATTTTTGATTCCGATAATATTAACATGGTACTTTGAACGGATATTAAGGTCAAGTATACTGTTTCCAATCCATGAACCAGGAACCGGAATCTCAATAATACTAAGGTCATCGGAAAGCTGAATGAAATCCACAATATTTTTGCTTGTCATCTTTTTAGCAAGGTTTGTAGCGCCGATATGCTCAGGAGTGATACATGATGAAGCACCAAGGGTTTCAAGTACTTCCCTGTCGGCTGAGCCTCTTACCTTACATACAATGTTAGGAACGTTTAATGCCTTTAGGTTCATCGTAATAAGTACTGATGTTGCGAGATCTCCGGAAATTGATACGATAACACAATCGTATTTATTAACTCCAACCTGTAATAGTGCCGATCTGTCCTTGGCATCAAGACATACCGCACGGGATACATTGTCTGCAATCTGTTCTACAAGCTTTTCATTCTGATCTATTACAAGAACATTTCCTCCTGCGTTATACAGTTCCTTTGCAAGTTTTGTTCCAAATAATCCAAGACCGATTACTACAAATGATTTCATATCTTTCTCCTAAATTCATCAATATTACTAAATTACCCTATAAATAACTTAACCGAAGGATATTTTATTGCCGGATTTTCCTTCACCTTAAAAAATCCGATTGTAAGCGTTAAAAGTCCTACCCTTCCGATAAACATAAATACGATTAATACTACCTTTGAAACAGTAGAAACCGAAGACGTAATTCCAAGGGACAATCCTACAGTTGCAAGTGCTGACATACATTCAAATAAACAGTCCGTAAGATTAAGTCCTGAAGTAGTACTTAAAATGAATCCGCCTCCTATTGCCAATGCAATAAAGCAGCTTGCTAATGTGTAAACCTGATTAATCTGTTCCTGGGAAATTGTACGTTTAAGAAGCGTAACATTTTTCTTTCCTATTGCAGATGAAAGTATTGCTTTCACAAGAATAAGGAATGTAACTGTTTTAATACCGCCGGCTGTTGAACCTGTTGAGCCACCGATAAGCATTAAAATTGACGTAAGTGCAATAGAGTTATCCGTAAGATTACACTGTTCAATCGCAGCAAAGCCTGCTGTTCTTGGTGTGACAGCCTGGAATATGGAATTTACAACCTTGTTCGCAGTACTGTAATTACCGATACTTGCAGCATTATTACATTCAAAGAAGTAAAACATAATTGTACCGATAACAATAAGAAATGTTGTCGCAAACAGAACCAATTTAGTGTATATTGACCAGTCTCTTATGCTTTTCGAGCTTACAATATTGTCCCAGACTACAAATCCAAGTCCGCCGACAATAATAAGCACAGAAATTGTGATTAACACAACCGGATTATTGAAAAACGTAATAAGACTGCTGCCCTTAGCAAACATTCCCATCAAATCAAAGCCCGCATTACAAAACGCGGAAACCGAATGGAAAAGTCCGAACCATATGGCTTTGTCCCACTTCATAAGCGGAAGGAAATTAAGGAACAGAATTGCTGCTCCCAATGTCTGAAAAAATGCCGAACCGATAATAAGTCGCTTTTGAATACGTCCGATAGACTTCATCAACGTATCAGAGCCAAGTGACTCAGCTGTAAGAGTCAATGCCTGAACATTGTTCTGATGCCTTGTTAAATGTATAAGTATCGAAACAAAGGACATAAATCCGAGTCCTCCTATTTCGATGAGAAGTAAAACAACAGCCTGACCGAACAGTGTGTAAGTTGTATAGATGTCAACAAGAGAAAGCCCGGTTACACATACTGCCGATGTGGCTGTAAAAAATGCTGTCATAAATGATACGGATGTATCGCTTCTGTATGAAATCGGCAATACAAGGAGTATTGAACCGATAAGAATAATGTTAAAGTATACTAAAGCAATTATCTGATAAATATTCAGTTTTACTTTATTGTTAAATAAGTTCATTTCTCAAAAATAATTAAAAAGTGTTACAGACCTACACTATTATAGCCCTTGTTTTGATATATGTAAAATGCTATTAGAAAATAATTTTCTTTCACAAAAAAATGTATAAGAATATGCTAATCAGAGCGCACATAAATAAAGCAGCGGGTACATTTAAAACCCGCTGCCTTAGCTTTTAGCTTTATAAAATAAAACTATATTTAATGCAAATATTTGCCGCCGCCATCATCATTGCAAAAAACGACATTCCAATCATAAGAAATACTGCGCCCTTATCATATATTACTCTTTCGTCTCTTGATGTAAACCATAGCATCTCAGCACCAAGACCGATTAGAATTAACGGCCATACACTTAATACAAATCTAAGATCCGTTAAAATATTAAGTTCATTTAGGGCAAACATAATTCCCCATATTATCATGGATAAGCCGGCTGTAATCGAGCCTACCCTGTGTACTCTTTCTTCCTTATGCATATCAATTTGCTCCCTCATTAAAGCGCTCATGTTACTCATGTTCGTCATCTAATAATTCCTTCTTTTTACCCCTGATAATAAGTATTCCGACAACTATTACAAATATCGAGAATACAAGCCTTGGTATACTGTCAACAACATCCATAATCATTTCTCTTCCTGCAACGCCATATCTGTCAAGCATACTGTAAAGATTGTCTCTTAATATTTCAAACAATCCAAATATTCCGATAAAAATGAGTATTGCCGCGCCCCACTTTTTAGCGCTCTCTGTATTAATTGAAATTGATTTTCCATCAATAAATTCTTCCCAAATATACTTATCCTGTAATGCTTCAAATTCAGAATCCGGCGTTGTTGCAAGACATCTTGCATGGAAAAACGCCGCAACATAAACAACGACTGATAATATTGCAAGGTAATCTCCGCCGTACAAAACTCCCGTAATAATCAATGGGATGCAAAATATTGTAAGGATACTAAGTCCGTTCTTAAAAAATCCCATATACATTTCAGCCGCTCCCGGGCAGAATGAAAAAATAAATGTCCAAAAATTGTTTTTCTTTCTAGGTTTCATACTCTAATCCTCTCTTCTGTTAAGTAAATCACTGATATAGTGTGTATTTCCAAAATTGCTAAGTAACCTCTGACCTCTTAAGTCAAGATTGTTCTCAGCAATGACCATAGATATGTTAATCGGCATCATCTGCTTAATTGAAGGCGCAACAACAGATAATATTATTATCGCTGCCACAGAAGCAATAACTCTGTTCCTGAATCTTTTGTATTCGATTATCTGCTTACGTTTATCAATTCTTTCAATAATCTCCTGTTTAAAATGCGGAGGTGCCTTTACAATATCATTTTCTTCAATATCAGCAATCAATCGTTCAAGTTCATTATCTGATAGGTAATTATATTCTTTCATGCTATAAGGTCCTCCTTTCTGATTATTTTTTTCAGCATGCTTCGTGCCCTGTAAATTTGTGTCTGAATTGTCTTAAGACCTATCTTTGTTTCAACAGATATTTCTTTTGCTGTTTTTCCATCAATAAAGTGCTTCTTTGAAACGCTTCTGTACGGTTCATCAAGACTCTCAATCGCTGCAAAAAAGTCTTCCATAAGTTCCTTATTGATTACCTCTTCCAAAAGCTCCCCTGAATCAGATATACTCTCTGCCGTTTCATCATCAAGTGCAACCTCTTTTCTTGCAGCTGCTTTTAAATAATCAATGCACTTGTTTGTGGCAATTCTGCATATCCAGGTCTTTTCATTATTGCCGTCAAACCTGTCGAAATTCTTATAAACGGCAATGAACGTATCCTGCGCCAAATCCTCCGCAGTAAAGTAATCACCGGTCATTTTAAGGCAAATGGAAAAAACCAGATTCTGATACTGCTCAATAAGTCTTATTAAGTTTTCCCTTGAATCTATTTTCTCCACCTCCCTTACTGCTTCATTTACTATAACGATTCGGAATTTAAAATGTCTTCAATTTTTTTTATTTTTTTTTAAAAAAAAGGAAAGTGCCGTCAAATCGGACTTTCCCCTTTAATTTATGGATAATATTACAGAGTCTTTTTCCACGTTCTTAAGTAGAACAGAAGCAATATCGGGAATAGTTCAAGTCTTCCTGCCAGCATGTCAATGCACATAACAAGAATTGGCAGTTCTGATACGTGCAATTGCCTGGCAGTTTCCTAAATTCTTGGCAATTAAAGTGCACATTACATTTTTTTCATCAGTCTCCATCGCCGCAATTAATATATCAGCAGTATCAACTCCGGCATCAAGCAAAACATCCGAACAAATACCGTTTCCCTCAACGCATCTGACATCGAGCGAATCAGTCACTGCCCTTATCTTATCGTAATTTGTATCAATAACTGTTACATAATGCTTTTCTTTCGTCAACTGCTCGGCAAGTGTAATTCCTACTTTTCCGCAACCAACAATTATAATCTTCACTTTCCTTCTCCTATAAATACTGACTTGCGATTCTGTCTTCCGGGTGTGCATCCACGAAATAAATTACTGCAAGGAACACCCACTCAAGCGGCTTCATTATGAACCAGATAATATCGGCAACAAGCTTACTCTTAATAAGCTTTGCCAGCGGAAATCCGTACGTATCGTAAAAATGCCTTACTGCCCTATGAAACTTAGGCGTCTTCTCTTCAATAATCTGCTCAAATGCATTCGCGATAAGAAGCTGCCTGTTGACAATTACATCATGTCCGTGGCGTTTTCCCATACGGAGTGGCTTAACGATTTTCTCATGTCCGCCTGCTGCCACAGTACACAGATAATGTTCATCATAAAAAATATTCTGCGGTGGTATCTTTGTAGAAAAAGTATAATTGGCAGTTTCCGTAAAACTCTTTATTGCTGCATCAGGCGCCTGTCCAAATAGTGCGAGAATCACTATGATTACACACAGCAAAGGAATCATAAAAATAAGTGCGAGTAACGGCCAGTTCTTTGAATCACGTATTATATCGTTGCATTTTTTAAGAAAAGGTACAGAATCGACTTTCGACATACGGTTTTCATCGATTTTATATGCCTGGATCTCAACAAGCATGACTCTTATAGTCATTATTATCATATTAACAGGAATAAACAAAGTGAAAAGAAGTCCTGCATCATAACAGTAAAACTCTTTGCCGCCTTCCATCGTATAATTCATGCCCATTATCTGAATTGTAAATAATACAGCTTCAATTACTCCAATATACATTCCCGCAAAGCAGAAAAGCGTAACAAGCGGCGGGCGCTCATTTGTATCAGTAGCCGATAATATAAACATTCCGGCAAAGAATAAATGAAAAAGCACTGCAAATGTTAATGCATAATCCGTATTTATCGGCATATGAAGTTCACTGTTATGAAGCTCTTCAAACCACTGCTTATTAAACAATACATTATATCCTAACTCAAGAAGCATATACTCAAGTATTATACCGATAAGCAGCGCAAAATAATCATAAACCGCAATAATAAATTTGCTTACATGATCAAATACCCTGCTGACCATACTGATAAGCTCATAAATCGTTAGTATGAACGGATACGCAAATACTGCTAAAACCACAATCATAACAATGGTTCCCGGGAGCAGTTCCATGAACAGCTCCATATCACCTTTTATAATCTTCATATTCTGAACTATCGAAATAATGTTAAGAGGCGTACCGATAACTAATCCGATAAGTAAACAGCTTATAAACTGTGCTGCTATCGGGTGTTTTATAGAAAATTTAGCAAATCTTTTAATTAATTTCATTGAGTTTATCCTTCCATTCGTTTAATTTGCAGGAATTCAGTCTACTTTTTCAAGGACTATTGAAAGCTTATCTTTATCATCTTTTCCTGTAAGAATTATACCTTCATCTGTTGCCTTTAAGGCAAAATCGCCACATAAAATGCTATACTCATTGTCTGATGTTTCATTAAGTATGAAGCACTGTCCCTTGTCCCCGTTATATTCCCACGAATGAAGCAGGCTGCCTTCCTCAATCACACCGTTCATTACATCTAAAACCTTCTGTGTTTTCTGGAATCTGATAATGTAGCTGCCCGGCTTATTCTCAAAAAGAATGATGCTGTCAGAAACCATAGGCTCATCAATTGATTTAAGTGCTACGCCCGATTCATCATCTGTTAAGTAAAGTCCGCTCTTTACATCCTTAATGTAAAATCTTCCGGTAAGTCTTAAGTTTTTATCAATTTTAAGTCCATCAATGTAATCTTTATCAAGCGTTCCGGCACAAGTGATGTTGTTATGCATTTTATCTGTAACAATCTTATAATCGTCTGTCTTCCAAGAAGGTTTAAGAAGCTTTCCTAATATACTCATATCAGGAACTATTGCGGTCAGGGCGATTAATGCAGCAAGCGTGATAGCGTAGATTGTAAGCTTATTAAATAGATTTTGTAAACTGAATGTACCATGTTTTGCGGCGCTCGCGGTTTGTATTATGTAAACTTCGAGTGTGCTGTACCCTGCAACCGCATACGGAATCAGCAGTATAAAATACACAAGAATATACTGTGACTTTGCCTCCCACACTGTATGGAATAAAAAGCCTCCGATTATTATTACCGCAAGAACAAGCTTTTTGATTGTAATATTTTTATATTCCAATACAAAATAGCTAAACGCACCGAATAATACAAGAATATGAATAATATTCATAATTTCCCTTATGGCCTTATTTAGATTTGACGTTGGGACTGAAAGATTCTTAAACCATACCGGTGTGTCAGCGAGCGAATCTCTCCTGTATAATATATACAGCGATTCGAATGTCGGCTCATTCCACTGGGAAACTGTCTTTCTTGAAATGAAGCTTACTAAATTCGCCGGGTTATTTTTGAATCCGTTCAAAAGTTCCTTAAGCTTAATTGCTGACTCGGCACTGGCTTTTTCAGTGTTGAAGCCATGCTTTTCATAAGTATCATTGATGTATCCGTTGTACCATCCGGGACCCTTTTCACTGTTTTCCATAAATGCCATTGCAAAGTATGAACTATTTGCAATTCCGCCCTTCTCAAGCCTTGTCATATCATTTATGTAAAAGGACAGCCCCTTAGTTGAAAGCAGATATATTATTAGTATCGCCATAATGGATGCCAAATATTCCGCCTTTGCATTTCTCACAAAATTGTATGCAAGAATAAGGACGACAGCTATAAGGATAATCAGTGAATTTGTCTTCAACAAAATAGCAATGCTTATCGATAGAGATGCTATGGCTACGGACACAATTTTTCCTGATATCGAAGCCTTATCCTTCATAAATATGTATGTTGCAAGAAGTGCGAACATAAATGACGGCAGTGTTCCGTACACAAACGATGCATAAAACCACTGCGGTACAAAAAGACATACAGCAAGATGTATTATTGCTCCTGATTTTTTTGAAAACATAATGGACGAAATCCTGTATATTAAGAAATTCGACACGATTATGTAAAAAACGTTTAAAAGCTGTATCGCTGTGATGCTTACATTACCAAATATGCGGGAAATTATGTAAAAATAAACGGTTATGCCCCACTGGACTCTGCACCTGTCCTCATATCCGCCCGGAATAAACGCAGAGTAATCGAACCTGTTTAACTGCTTTACAACATTTAACAGCTTTGCCTGATCGTATAGTGGATATAGTTTTGTTGACAATACAAAATATACAAGTATTGCTGTCAATATAATGCTGTTTATCAATACAAGTTTAGCTTCATTTCCTTCGAGCAGTTTTGATATTTTGTCTTTTAAAAATAACACTGTTATTAAAAGGATTGCGACTAAAGCAATATTGATAAGTGCATTGTCTTTTATGTAATACAGGTTTTCATCTTCTGAAATATATGCTGTAGAAAACAGGCTGACAATAGATAAGTAGCCTGTCAGTAGAATCATAATTAGCGAAAGCGCCTTCGTTATTATGTTGGAATCATTATTTAAGAATTTCATTTATCATTATCTCTCATAGACTATACTTTACCAGCTCTTACCTGAGTAATAGGTACTCTTTGTTGACCACTGCTCATACGTATTTAGATTATTTGTACGCTCATTTAAGCCTTCCTGCTCAATTTGTCCGAATACCTCTTCTAGTTTTGCCTCTTCTTCCCTTAGCTTCTTTGCTTCTTCCTTCTTTTTTTCTTCTTCGTTCTTCTTATCTTCGTCTGAGCTCTTATCTAAGTTATCGGCTTTCTTTTCTTCCTCAAATTTTTCCTTCTCAGACTTTAGATACTCAATGTATTCATCAATTTCTTCTTTAAGAGTCTGTGCCTTTTTATTATGACCATCCGAATCATACATATGTGCACAGTCATGCTGAACTAATATGTCTCTTGCCTCTTCAAGCCTCTCAATGCTCTCATCAATATTCTTTGGCGTAACCGATTCTTTAGTAATAGGTGTCGTAATCGAGAGTGCATAATTTATTCTTGACTTACATTCCAATCTTTTCGGAATTTTGTACAAAAGTGAATATGAGAAATACTTTTCAGCAAAATAATAATCCTCGTCTTTATAGAAATTAACGCCCTTATTATAATAGATTTTTGCCTGTTTATATATTTTATATCTCACAAAAAGTACTACAAATAAAACAAGGCATACTACATAGAGCACCCTGCGAATCTTCTTATTGTTAAGTTTTTTCAAGAATTGTTTTGTTTTATTCATTTGCTTTATTATAAGCGTCTCCACGACAAGCTATATGCGTTCAGCAGTAAGAGGATTGCGAATGGAATAAGCGCATAAAAGCCGTAGTACTTTGGCGGATAAATATACTCTTCACTATTCTCAACCTTCTGCTTTTCTTCAGTTACTAAAGAGGACTCAAGAAGCTTATTAACCTCGCTTCTTATCTCGTTAACTCCATTAAGCTCGTCGCTTAAAATGCGATCGCTCATATACACATACTTAACCCCTAAGTCAGAGGCTACCTGCTTAAGATTCTTTTCGTCAATAACCGAAACTGCTTCCTTTGTCGGATAATCTGAGTAGTCAAGAATAACCTCATCCTCGACACCCTCATACCTTGACTTTATCGTCATTGTGCCGCCTGTCTTAGTACCATATCCTAACACCATTCCGCCATCAATATACCGGCTCAGCTCTTCAAATGATGAAAGAACTGCATTTTCCGCAGTGATTTCTCCATCACTTATAAATATGACCGCTGTCTTCTGATTTGCGTCTTCCTTAATATCTTTAAGTATTGTAGTCATCAATTCCTTAGGCGTATCAAGTGAGCTTCCTGTCGCATAGAAGCGTTCAATCGGATAAAGCGAATTTATTGCATTCTTCACATGCTCTGTATCTTTACTGAAAGGAGCAACAAGCGATGCCGTATTATTAAATGAAATAACGGAAAAATTAGCCCCTTCAAAGCTGTCAACAATCTTCATCGCATCCTCCTTGACCTTTGTCAGGCGCTCACCGTTACAGTCATTTGCAATCATACTTATTGTATTGTCAATTACAAAAAGAACATTTAAATTCGAGCTTTTTTTTATCTTGATATCAGGGCCTTTACTAAACTGATTGGCAGGCAAAACCGCATAGACATAAGTAAATACAAGAAGCACTGCCATAGCAACCACCCCTATGCTCCATAGAACATTTACCCGCCTTAAAATAATCGAAACCAAAACGAACAATAAAAATAAAATTACAAGCATGCGAAAATACTTAAGTGGTGACTCAACTAATTTTATTATTGTCTTCCCTTCTGTAAGACTTGTGCTCGTCTCCTCGATTTCTTCAACTATTTTATGAAATTCAGACGCATTCTCCTCAACAAAGAAACGACCACCCGTAAGCTCTATTGCGTTCTCCATTTCATATCTGTTGTTCGAATACATCTGCTTAGTGCCGATTCCGTATACTGTTACGTTATTGTTTTTGCAATGCCTGCATGCCTCCTCAAGCGTAACGTAGCTGTCACCTGCCAAGTCATTATCTGTTGAAAAAATGATAATTTTAGTTCTGTTTTCATCCGTTTTCGGGAACGCGAAAAGACCTCCAAGCAGGCCATCTCCAATTAGTGAGCTGCCCCTTAATTCGTTTCCGACAAGTGTTCCGCCATAAAGGTATTCGTTCCAGTAAAGCCAGTCTTTTCCTTTAAGGTCTTTATATCCGGACTTTTGTGATTTTATGGCAGTATAAATATTATCAAGCTGCTCGATTGTATATTCGTAATCATCCGTTAATGGTGATAACACAACAGGCGTAGTATTAAATATTACAATTCCGATTCTCTCACCTGTAAGGCTTCTTACTGTATCCTTAAGCTCATCTACAAGCTTTAAGTTAAGCTCATCAACTGATGCAGAAATATCCATACATAAAATAATGTCTCTGTTATATTTTTGCTCCTTAATCTTTTTAAGATAATATGGTCTTGCAAGTAAACTCGCAGTAATCCCAATCATTAATGTAACAAAAATGACAAGCATCACACGTAAAACATGATACTTTGCAATCTCCTTTTGTATTAACTTGTTTTTAAATGTAAGCTCTGTATTTGCAATTTTAATGCCGTCTTTTTTTAATAACTGTTTCTTATGCAAAAACGCCATAATAAAAAAGACTGCCGCAATTACAAACCCTATGTACATTATTATAGGATATTTAAGTTCCATAGTTTTACCAATGCTTTACCGACTGAATTGTACGCTTAACAGCACCGACAATATCGCCGTTTGAATCAGGCGAAAACTCATATTCATAAAACTCCTCAATAAGCTTTTCAAGTCTTGAATTATTAATGCCCCTGATTTGCGCTAACGTCTTTGTCGTAACGTCAACACCAGCATACTCCTTGAAGAATTCCCTTAAAAATTTACTTAAAAGCTGATAGCCTTCCCTTTCATCAATTTTTTCAGACTTATAGTCATCAATAATTGAAAGGAGTTGCTTTTCATACCTTTCCTTAATTGTAGGAGGAATTTTCTTAACCTGTGGTGTAACCTTTGCTTCCTTCTTTTTATTCTTTTTAGCCTTCCTCTTTTTTATAAACCTTAATATAAGAGGCGAAATCAGAATGAAAAACAGTATGTAGAGAATTAATACACCATATGAAACTGTACCCTGTAAACTTATCGTTGTAGGCATTACCTTAATTTCTCACCTCTGTGCTTTGCAAGCAAATCAACTATTTCCCTGTCAAGCTCTTCAACATAATCAATTGTTGAGCATGATATTCCAAATTTTTTAAGTCTCTCAGTAACCGTTTTTTGTAGCTTAAGATTTGCTTCCTTCATAGCTCTTTGCAGCTTTTTATTTTTAGATAAAAACGCTGGCATGAAAGTTCCTGCATTCATGTTGTAAGCTAAATTACCATTTATCGAAGCATCAGATATATTAAGAGCCAGAATATCATGCGCTACTAAAAGCCGTTTTAAATTTGTATCTGTTATAGTGGTAAAGCCTCTGACATCAGATACAAGCACGATTATCATTTTTTGCTTAAAGTTTCTGATTATATATTCAAGACAGTCATTTACGTCCGAGTTATTATTCATAGTTACTGTACGGTGATAGTTTTCAAGAATAGTCTCAATATTGCCAAGACCTGCCTTAAATGGGAAATACTTAACGCCGTTTTCACCCATAAATACGGATGCGACATAATCCCCGCTTTTATTGACAAAATAAGCAAGGGTACCTGCACTTAAAATCGCAAGTTCCCTTTTCTCTTCAAAGCCGTCTGAATCCCCAAGCATGTTCATATTAGTGTCAAAGACCAGTAATACATTGTGTTTTCTCTCGGCAATATATTGCCGTACCAGAAGTTTTTGACTTCTGGCAGAAGCTTTCCAATCAATGTCTTTAATGTCGTCGCCCTGAACATACTCTCTTAATTCGTCAAAATTCATTGAGCGGCCTTTATGTATTGATTTGTATGAGCCGTCCAAAACCCTTGCTGTATGTTTTCTTGCCTTAACGCTTTGATACCGCTTAAGATTTGCCTGGATTTTGGCTATATATGTCATCTTCATGTAAGTACTATGGTGTCTTTACCGAATTGAATATTGCATCAATGATAGTTTCTTCCTCGATTCCGTCTGCAAGTGCAGCAAAATTAAGCATAATTCTATGCCTTAATACTGAATAGCGCATTGCATTAACATCTTCAGGCGTACAGTAATGTCTGCCTCCAATTAACGCCATTGCCTTAGCAGTATCCATAAATGCAATCGAAGCTCTCGTTGATGCTCCCATCGTAATATATTGTGAAAGATTTGCAGCTATTACTTTGTCTGCATGACGGGTTGCATCGACAATTCGCGTTATGTATTTTTTGATTGAATTATCTATATACACCTTCTTAACCGTATCCTGAAGGAAAATGATGTCATCTATTGACGCCACCTGACTCTTATTTGAAAATACACCGTTTTCTATACGGTTAAGAATCTCGATTTCCTCATCAGGACTTGGATAATCAAGCTCAACCTTAAGCAGGAATCTGTCCATCTGAGCTTCTGAAAGTACATATGTGCCCTCCTGCTCAACCGGATTCTGTGTGGCAATTACTACAAAAACTTTAGGCATATCATAAGTCTTTCCGCCTATTGTCACTGAACGCTCCTGCATGGCTTCAAGCATGGCTGACTGAGTTTTGGCTGATGAACGGTTAATCTCATCAAGAAGAACAAAGTTGCCGTATACAGGTCCGATTTTAGTCTCAAACTCATTTGTCTTGGCATTAAACAGCTGGGTTCCGATAAGATCTGATGGAATCAAATCCGGAGTACACTGAATTCGTGAAAATGAACCGTTAACAGCCTCTGTCATAATCTTGGCAGCTGTAGTCTTGGCAAGTCCCGGAACCGACTCAAGTAAAATATGACCATTGGCCATCATTGCGATAAGTATTGATATTCCAAGTCTTCTTTGTCCTACAACCTTGCTGCTGTAATAATCTAACATATTGTTGATTATTGATTGTGCTCTGGCTAAATCTTCTTTAGAAATATTTGACTGCGGTACCATATCATCCTCCAAATTGTCCCGTTTAAAAATAGTCCATATTTAAAAGGCCGGCACTTAGCCGGCCCTTTGATTTGTTATTTTATTCTTCGTCGAGCTTAAAGTAACTGATGTCTCCCTTAAGCTTTGTAGAAATATCAAGTGTATCCTTCGATTCGCTTGCTATATGTTCCATAGTAGCATTAACCTGCTCGATTGAAGCTGTCGTCTCTTCACAGCTTGCCGCGTTTTCTTCAGAGATTGAAGAAAGTGTGCTGATTTCATCAAGTACTGCATCTTTAGACTTGTCAAGGTTGATTGCTCCGCCAAGAATGTCATTAATGTTTCCTGATGTAATGTCAATGCATTCCGATACATCATCAAAGCTCTGCTGTACTTCTGAAAGAACCTTGCCTTCGTTGTTGATTGACTGCTGTATCTTCTCAACAAGCATTGAGTTGTTGTTAGACTTCTCAATGATGTTGGCAATGATGTCCTGAATTTCCGATGCAGAAATATTAGACTGCTCTGCAAGCTTCTGGATTTCCTGTGCTACTACCGCAAAACCTCTTCCTGCTTCTCCTGCTCTTGCAGCTTCGATTGAAGCATTAAGCGAAAGGAGGTTAGTCTGTGAAGCAATTTCTGTAATAACATTTGCTGCTTCGCTGATTTCTGAAATAGCACGTCCTGTATCTGTAATTCCGTCTACAACATCTGCTGAGATTGAAACAGTTGCATTGTTGGCATCAAGCAGGTGCTGGAGATTCTCTCTTGCGATATTGGCAATCTTTAATACATCATCCGCATTAGCCTTTGCGCTTTCTGCAAGTGCTCTGATGTTATCAACCTCATCTCCGACTTCTGCCATATTGGTAGCTGTATTCTGAATCGATTCAGCCATTTCCATAGCACCCTTGGCAATTCCGTCAATCGCTGTAGTAACACCACCCATAGCCTCTGAACATGTACCGACTGATTCGGTAATTACATTCATATCGCCATCAAGGTTTGTCATGCCACCGTTGATTCCGCCTGTGATATCCTGAAGTGATTCTCTTAACTTTCTGGATGCTTCGATCATCTGAACGATTTCAACTATGTGTGACTTAGCACCTATCTTGGCATTAAGCTTTCCTGATGCAACTCTTGTAGTAAATGATGCTATCTGCTTAAGCGGATTAGCTACAAGTCTTGCAACCAGTATTGCAATAATAGTGAATACTACAAGAAGAATTACTGATGCAATTATAGTAATAATGATTACAGTGTTAACTGATTCAACAGCATCCTTTTCATCAGCTGTTAAGATTGCAACATATGATTCATTAAAGCCTGTATGATATGCTGCATATTTATCTGTGCCCTTATAATCATATGTAACACACTTTGACTCAGGATGTGCGCCGTTTTGAATTTCAGTGATAAGTCCCTTAACTACTGAGTTCTCAACAGGGTTACCAATCTTAGACTCATCAGGATGGAACAACATCGTTCCATTTCCATCTACTATATAAAGATATGCAGAATCAAGATTAAGGCTTGATACATCTGCGTACTTAGCAGCCGCGTTCTGCATATATGCAGCGGCACCAACGTAACCGATAGGAGTATTGCCTTCCATAATCGGATAATACATTGAAATAATAAGCTGTCCTGAAGCAGGCGATGTAATAATACCTGCATTATATACGCCGTCAGCTGAAAGCATTGCATCCTGAAGTTGCTTAAGGCTGTCGCCTTCTCTCATTACAAGACCGATAACACCTTCGTTAGGATGAGTAAGAACTTCCGAATCCCATGTTGCAACGTAAAGTCCTTCAAATCCTTCAAGCTGACCAAAGAAATCAAGTGTATACTGCTGTGCTTTAGCCTTAACATCCGGATTTGTAGGATCCTTGACACACTCGATAACTTCCGGTGACATTGCAAATGTTCTTACGATTTCTTCTGATGTCTCGAAGTAGGTATCAATTCCTTCACCGATATTATCTATAACGGTAAGCATTGAATTGTTTGTAAGCCCTTTAAGCTCCTTACTTGATTCAACTATGTTGATAGTAAGCAATGCCACAATTGAAACTATCATAGGAATCAGGGCAAAAAGTACAAGTGTAAGGTAAATATTCAGTTTAGCACCTGATTTTTTTGTCTTCTTAATTTTCTCTTTCTTAGCCATTACATAACCCCCATTCCACTTCTTATATTATGTAAACCGAAGTGTTGATTTAGATATAGTATAAATTGTACAAAATAAACACACTTATGTCAAATTTTGGACAAAATTTTTATGAAAGTTGCATACTACCTCATGCTCTTATCATAAGGTATTCCTTCAGCCTTTGGAGCTCTTGATTTACCTGATGTAAGTGCAAGAACTACAAGTGATACGATATATGGCATCATATTGTATACATAGCTTGGAATTCCAAGTGATACAAGAGAATCAAACGCAACATATACATTGGAAAGCGACCTGAAAAGTCCGAAAAGAAGCGCTGCCAAAGCAATTCTTGTAGGCTTCCACTGTCCAAAAATCATAACAGCAAGTGCTAAGAAACCAAATCCTGCAACACCATATTCAAACTTCCACTCCGAAACGCCTGTAGTTATGTAAACTATTCCTCCAAGTCCGCCGAGTGCTCCCGAAATAAGAACACCTGCATATCTCATAAGGTAAACGTTGATTCCTACTGAATCCGCTGCCTGAGGATGTTCACCGCAGGCTCTTAATCTCAAGCCGAATTTTGTTTTGTATAAAACAATATTGGCTGCAATAAGAATAATTACCGTAATTACCACAAACCAGTTAAATGAAAAACCTGCTATATCAAATCCGAATGCATCCTTCTGCTTTCCGTATCTTAATGCTGAAGATACGTTTGAAGCATCAGCAGCCGAATTAATAGCTCTTACGATAACCGTTGCGCCCGCTGTGGCAAGCATGTTCATTGCCGTTCCAACAAGTGTCTGGTCAGCACTGAAATTGATTGCCGCAACAGCCAAAAGCAATGAATAAATCATTCCCGAAAGCATTGATATAACCATTACAATAAGTATCATAAATATTGCAGGAAGCTCAGGTGATAAAACCTGCATAATCAATGCACCGCCAAGAGCACCTATTACCATGATACCTTCAAGTCCGATATTGATAACACCCGAATGTTCGGAAAAGCATCCGCCAAGTGCTACAAGCAAAAGTATTGCCGCAAATATTAATGTATAGGAAATAAGTATTGCCATTAGTTCTTACCTCCCTTCTCATTTTCGGCCATAGCCTTTTTCTCTTCTTTCTTATCAAGTGCCCTGTTAAGAATAATCTTAAAGAACAAAGCAAATCCGCAAAGATAAATAATAATTGATGACATAAGGTCTGATACCTGTGCACAATATACTCTCTTATCAAGATATCCGCCGCCAAGTGTGATGTGCTGGATAAAGAATGATGAGAAAATCGCGCCAATCGGTGAAAGACCGCCAAGGAATGCTGATGCAATTCCGTTAAAGCCCATTCCCGGAACCGAAGTCTGTGTTGTAGCCCACTGTTCAACTCCCGATAAATAGTTAAAAGCGGCACCAAGTCCTGCAAGACCTCCCGAGATGGCAAGAGTCAATACAGTGTTCTTTTTCTCATTCATACCACAGTAAATTGCCGCGTTTTTATTAGCACCTGTTGCCTTTAATTCATATCCAAGTTTAGTCTTTTCAAGAATCACCCATATAAGAATTGCAACGATAACCGCAAGCGGTATTGCAATCGTCACATATCTGTTATTTGAGAAAAGCTTTTCAAGTCCGAAGGACGGAAGCTTGCCAAGTGGGTTTTTCTCTTCAAGCTTATACGAGAACGGAGTTTTAGGATCCTTAACTATTGTGATAAGGCTGTTGGCAAGATAAAGTCCTATCCAGTTAAGCATGATTCCTGAGATTACCTCGTTAACGTTTCTATACGCCTTTAATATTCCCGGGATTGCACCCCAGAATGCACCTGCAAGTATTGCAATTACAAGGCACACAGACCAGTGGAAATTAAAGTTAAGTGCAAAGAACAGTGAGACCGCTGCGCCTGCTACATATTGTCCTGCAGCACCTATGTTAAAAAAGCCAACCTTGTATGCAAATAAAATTGAAAGCGAACACATTACAAGCGGTGCGGTTTTAACAAGAGTCGAACCGAAATATTTCATAACTGCCTGCTTTTTGCCGCCATAGTTTAAGAAGTTCTTCATAATCGCCGTGATGCCGCCAAACGCATCCTTAGGTGATATTGCAAGAAGCACAAGATATCCGATGAATATGCCGATTATAATGCAGACAAGTGCTGCAAGAAACGACTGGAAGCCCGGATTTTTTAAGAGATTTTTATTTTTCTTATTCACCTTTAACCTCCATTCTCTTAGCTCCTGCCATGTACAAGCCAAGTTCTTCAACTGTTACATTCTTAGGATTAAATTCACCGACGATTTCGCCCTCATACATTACTAATATTCTGTCTGAGACATTCATTACTTCGTCAAGCTCAAACGATACAAGCAGTACTGCATTTCCTGCATCACGATGCTTAACAAGCTGCTTATGAATATTTTCTATTGCACCTACGTCAAGTCCTCGTGTAGGCTGTACCGCTACAAGAAGCTTTGATTCGTTGTCAACCTCTCTTGCGATAATTGCCTTTTGCTGATTACCTCCCGACATCGAACGTGCCATTGTAATCGCGCCCTGACCTGAACGGATATCGTATTCATCTATAAGCTTTTCAGCATATTTTCTGATATTCTTTCTCTTTAAAAATCCAAGAGGTCCCTTTCCCGAAAATTCAGGTTCAAAATATCTTTGTAATACTATATTGTCTTCGAGCGAATAATCAAGGACGAGTCCGTGCTTATGTCTGTCCTCAGGTATATGGCTGATTCCCGAAACATTTCTTTCTCTTATTGAAAGATTTGTTACATCCTTGCCTTCAAGGAGAATTTTACCGCTTACTGCTTTTCTTAAGCCTGTAATTCCGTATACAAGTTCTCTCTGTCCGTTTCCGTCAATTCCGGCGATACAGACAATCTCTCCTGCCTTAACATTAAACGAAACGTCCTTAACTCCAAGCTTATCGTGTAAGTCGCACATTACGTTTAATTTTTCAATATGGAGTACTTCTTCCCTAGGCTCAGCCTCGCTTTTTTCAACCTTGAAGTTGACATCTCGTCCAACCATCATTGATGACAGGCTTTCAGGCGTTGCATCTTTTATGTCAACCGTTCCGATATATTTGCCTTTTCTTAATACGGAACAACGGTCAGCAACTTCCATAATTTCAGCAAGCTTGTGGGAAATGAATAAAATGCTCTTTCCTTCTTTTGCAAGATTTTTCATAATCTGCATAAGCTCCTTGATTTCCTGAGGAGTTAATACTGCTGTCGGCTCGTCAAAAATCAGTATTTCGTTGTCTCTGTAAAGCATTTTAAGAATTTCCGTACGCTGCTGCATTCCTACGGAAATGTCTTCAATAAGTGCGTCAGGATCAACTATTAAGCCGTACTTTTCGGAAAGCTCCATTACTTTCTTTTTGGCCTCATCCATTTTAAGAAGGCCGTTCTTAGTCGTCTCAACACCTAACACAATATTATCAAGTACGGAAAAGCATTCAACGAGCTTAAAATGCTGATGTACCATTCCTATTCCAAGGTCATTGGCATCGTTAGGATTATTGATTGTTACTTTCTTTCCGTCCTTTCTTATCTCACCTTCTTCAGGCTGATACAGTCCAAAAAGGACACTCATTAGTGTTGACTTGCCCGCACCGTTTTCTCCAAGCAATGCATGAATTTCACCCTTCTTAAGCTGAAGAGTGATGTTATCATTTGCAACAATGCCCGGGAAACGCTTCGTTATGTTCAACATTTCAATTGCATATTGCTGTTCCAAAGTAATCCCCTTTCTATGTAAGAATTTCTTCCATAAAATTATTATTTCTTATTTTAAGACAGAAAAAGCCAAGTCAATCCCTTGATTAACCTGACTCACCCCAATAAGAAACTATACCATATATTGTGGCAAAAACCAATATATTTATGCCTTTCAGATTTATACATTTGCTTAACTGAATTGATGAATAATAATCAAAAAAGGGACGCATATGTGCGTCCCTTAAATAAACAAATTCAATTACTTGATTGAACCAAAGTCATTAACTGTGATTGATACAGCAGGCATTTCCTCTGTGTTGTTATCAACAGTAATCTTACCTGCGTTCATATCAGCAACAAGTGCCTTGTAATCATCCTCTGTGAAACCATCTGACCACTGTGTTGATGGTGCAAGTCCTACGTAGTTCTCTTCAACGTTGTCTGAGATGATACCAAGGTTCTCAACCTTTCCGCCGTATGCAGCGAAGTTATCGTTAAGAACTGTCTCTGTAAGAAGAGTGTTAACTGTTGCAGCAAGACCCTTCATAGCTGATGTAACTGTGATTCCTTCACCATATAATCCGTCGATTGTTGCAGCCTGGTCAACGTCAACACCGATAATCTTACCACCGCAGTTCTGAGCGATTTCAGCAGCTGATGTGTAAACACCACCGCCGCAGCCGAATACAACTTCAACACCCTTTTCGTTGTACCATGTATCCATAACTGCTGTAATATCAGCATCACCGAAGAACTGTCCGCCGTATACATACTCAACTGTTACCTGGTCTGTAATACCAAGCTCCTCAGCTGCTGCGTTAGCACCCTGTACATAACCGTAACCATAACGGATAACTGCAGGAACTGACATACCACCAAGGAATCCAAGGTGCTTGTATCCAAGCTTAACTGCTGCATAACCTGCCATATATCCAGGAAGCTCTTCCTGATATGTAGCTTCATAAACGTTAGCCATACCTTCAGCTGATGAATCATCAAGAACGATGAACTTAACATCTTCGTATGTAGGAGCACACTCTGCTACTGTTGTAGCGAAAAGATAACCCGGCATAACGATTACGTTGTAACCTTCTGCGATAGCCTGCTCTGTAGAAGCGATACGTGCTTCATCAGAATCATCTGTTGGCTTGTAGTAGTTGAAATCAATACCGTTTGCTTCACAGAATGCAACACAAGCTTCGTATGTTGCCTGGTTGAATGACTGGTCTGTAATATCACCTGAGTCTGTAATCATAGCTACTGCATATTCACTTGCAGTTGCTTCTTCTGTAGCTTCCTCTGCAACTTCTTCTGTAGCTTCTTCTGCTACTTCTTCTGTTTCTTCTGCAACTTCTTCTGTCTCTGTAGCTTCTGCTGCAGGTGCTGCTTCCTTTGAACCGCATCCTACGAGTAATGAAGCAACCATAGCTGTTGCAAGAAGAGCGCTAAGTAATTTCTTCTTCATAATTTTCCCTCTCTTCTTTAAAAATACTGTTACAGGCGTCTTCACCTTCCTGTTAGAAACTTATAATCAGGTGCAGATTATCTGACGCCATTAACTATAATTATACGTTTAATCAGCCATAAAACACAATGTTGTAATATGCTGTTTTACGTATAGATACGAATGTTTTTGTTATGCAGATTATACAAAAAACGTTTAATGCCGTTTAATAAATGACTATGAAAGTTCGCCTCTTATTTTGGCAATCGAGATATCTACCATTGAGATAAAATCCTTCTGCATACTGTCAATAGTCGCAATGTCCTTTTCTTCGCTTGCATGCTGAAGCTTTTCTGCAACCTCTCCTGCATCAAGAGCACCGATAAGTCTCAATGTTCCCTTAAGGGAATGCACATTAATTGTATACATATCCCAGTCTTTATCCTCGTAGTTCTTAATAAGTTCTTCTTTCTTGCCCTCTTCAATAAATGAGTCAAAGACTTCCTTATAAAACTCTTCATCTCCTCCGCAGTTTTCTATTCCTACACTTATATCAACATCACAATTCATAAAATCTGCCGGCTCATACCGTTATTGAAACCGGCTTTCCTCCCTTCTGCTACAATATAAATCAAACAAGCTTACGTTTCTTAAGCTCCTGATAAACTCTTGCCACAGGAAATCCAACTACATTATTGTATTCTCCGTCAATTTTTGCAACATGTTTTGCAAATTCGTCCTGAATTCCGTACGCCCCTGCCTTATCAAGCGGCGACCCTGTTTTTACATATTCTGAAATATCATACTTATCAATGTAGTAAAAAGTAACATCGGTTCTTACATTGAAGGAAAAATTATCTTTCTTACCGTCCTTAAATACAAATATACTTACACCCGTATACACTTCATGTGTTCTGTCAGACAGCATTGAAAGCATGGCAACTGCCTCTTCTTCATCTTTAGGCTTAAGAAGCACTTCGGAATCGTAATATACAATCGTATCCGCACCGATTACAATAGTATCTTCGCTGTTTTCGTTAACTATATCAGAAAAGACAGCCTGAGCCTTAAGCATAGATAAAGCTTCAACTATTTTCCCCGGTTCCGTTTCATTCGTCTCTTCAACAACATCGGATGTTATTATTTCAAATTCATCATATATTTTTTTTAGAAGCTCTCTTCTCCTTGGCGAGCCCGATGCTAAAACTACTCTCATATTAATTACTAAAACTTTCCGTCATAATCAGAGCCGGATATTGAACTCATTTCTTCAATATACTTTTCAGGATTCTTTTTCATTTTCATAAATGTATCAAAGGCAAGTAAAATCATATGGCACTCATTATACTTGGTATTATTTGTGTCTCTGTCAAGAAACGCCTTAAATCTGTCAATCTGAAATACCATTATATCAATAATTGTGTATCCTGCAACTGATATTTCAGACAAAAATTCTCCTGTCTTAACATATGTAATAAACTCGTTAAGAACTTCTTCATCATCAATTATGCTACTGAAAAACGAATCCGAAAACTCTTCTGAAAGCCCTGCTTTCTCAGACATTTCATCAATTACTGCTTTTATCTTATCTCTCATTTTTTACTTCCTTATATGGTATAAATGGCTTTGCCTTGCCAAAGCTGTCTGCAATAATCTTTTCCATCCACACCATGTCATACCATCTGTCAAATTTGTATCCCGAATTATGAAATGTTCCGACAAGCTTATACCCCATTTTTTCATGGAAGTAATAGCTTCTGTTAGTCAGATATTCATCCTCTGTCTTGCATGTTGCAATACATGCATTCATATTCGTTATGTTCTGTGCTTTTGCTGCTTTTTCAAGTACTTCATATAATTTTCTGCCAATTCCTCTGCCGCATGCTTCTTTGGCAAGATATATAGTAGTTTCAACACTGTATCTGTAGGCTTCTCTGTCCTTAAACTCGCTGTAGTAGGTATAGCCTAACACTTCTCCATTAGAGTCTTCTGCCAAAAAATACGGATATTTCTTTGTAATCTTTTCAAAGCGGCTCCTAAATTCATCAATTGAGGGAACCTCATACTCAAATGAAACAGCTGTATTTTCAACATACGGTGCATACACACTAAGTAAGCTTTCAATGTCATTTACCGTTGCGTATCTTATTATTATTTCTTCTTCCGTTGGTTTTGTTTTTAAGTCTTCCATTTTCTTTACTTATTCTGTCTTTTTCACTTTTCTTATAAGGTCTGCTTGGTATTAAGCACTTTGGGCCGTAGCCAATAAGGTCTTCCCTATGGGCTTTAATTAGAGCCTTTTTGACAAGCTCGTAATTTTCAGGCCTTTTATATTGAATAAGAGCACGCTGCATTGCCTTTTCCTTAGGATCCTTTGGCACGTACACCTTCTTCATCGTAAGCGGATTAACTCCTGTATAGTACATACATGTTGACACTGTTGACGGTGTCGGATAGAAATCCTGAACCTGATCGGGCATATATCCCAAATCTCTTATGTACTCTGCTAATTTAATTGCAGACTTAAGTGTACTTCCGGGGTGGGAGGACATAAGATAAGGAACAACATACTGTTCTTTTCCTGTTTTGTCATTAACCTTTTTATATTCATCAAGAAACTTTATGTAAACCTCGTGTTCAGGCTTGCCCATTAATTCTAAAACATCATTATCAACATGCTCAGGCGCAACTCTTAGCTGACCGCTAATATGATGTCTGCAAAGTTCTCTCATAAAGTCCTTTGATTTATCATAAAGAACGTAATCAAACCGGATTCCCGACCTGATAAACACCTTCTTAATACCGTCAATTTTCCTAAGCTTCTTAAGAAGGGCTACATAGTCAGAGTGATCTGCCTTAAGATTCGGACAAGGCTTTGGAAATAGGCATTGTCTTTTAGCGCATACGCCGTTCTTTATCTGTTTATCGCATGATGGATGTGTAAAATTTGCGCTTGGGCCGCCGACATCATGGATGTATCCCTTGAAATCAGGATGTTTTGTCATTTTTACTGCTTCTTCAATAATCGACTCGTGGCTTCTTGCCTGAACCCTTCTTCCCTGGTGAAAAGTGAGGGCGCAGAAGTTACAGCCGCCAAAACAGCCTCTGTTGCCTGTTATTGAAAACTGAATTTCCAAAATCGCCGGAACCCCGCCAAATTTGTCATATGAGGGGTGATACGCATTCATGAAAGGAAGCGAATAAACATCGTCCATTTCGCTTTCCGTTAACGGCAGTTGCGGTGGATTCTGAACTACCCATATCTTATTCGGGTATGGCTCGATAAGCGTTTTTGCTGTAATTGCATCCGTATTCTCGTTCTGGATAGCAAAGCTTTTTGCATAATTCAGCTTGTCTTTGCATAACTCTTCAAAGGAAGGAAGCATAATAGCATCGGGTGCGACGCTTGAAATATCACTTGTCCTGTATACAGTGCCTTTGATAAAAGTTAAATCCTTAACATTTATTCCGCTCTCAAGTGCTTCCGCGATTTGAACGATGCTCTTCTCACCCATTCCGTAAGAAATTATGTCTGCACCCGAATCAAGCAAAATTGAACGCTTAAGTTTATCGGACCAATAGTCATAGTGTGCTAAGCGTCGAAGCGAACTCTCTATTCCGCCGATTATTATCGGTGTCTTTTTGTATGTCCTTCTGATAAGATTGCCATAAACTACGACTGCGTAATCGGGTCTCTTTCCGCTTACGCCTCCCGGTGTATAGGCATCCATAGAGCGGTGCTTCTTATTGACCGTATAGTGATTGACCATTGAGTCCATGTTACCCGCGCTTACCAAAAAGCCGAGTCTTGGCTCGCCAAGCACGGTTACCGACTTGTCGTCCTTCCAGTCAGGCTGTGAAATAATACCGACTTTATAGCCGTGAGCTTCTAAAACTCTTGAGATAATTGCAGTACCAAAAGAAGAGTGGTCCACATATGCATCCCCTGTTATGTAAACAAAGTCGCATTGCTCCCACCCTCGTTTTTTCATGTCTTCTCTTGAAATCGGAAGAAAATCCTTCATCAGCACTCCGTAAGTCTGTTAATTGACCACGTACGAACGTTAATCTCTGCCACTGTACTTCCGCAATACGGACATGTCTTCACACCAAGTGTTTTAATCGGTGCACCGCAGTTAGGACAATTATTTGATAAAAGCGTGTCTCCATCAGCAATCTTCTCTGCATCCTGGACATACATTAAATCAATGTCGTAGCGTGTCTGGAACATGTTGTCTTTATCGCCCTTAACAATATTCCCGTGAGAATCCGTAACTGAGTGAATGTATCCGACAGATGACTGAAGTGTAATAACACAGTTACCCGATGTCTTTGAATAATTCTTAATCTCTGTTCTGTGAATCTTAATATCGCTGTAGTTTTCATCAAGGTGATTAGCCTTGTTTGATTCGATTCTGTTGTTAATTTGCGCCGTTAAATCGCCGGAAGCATTTATCAGTCTTGTTATATCTTGCGTGCTTATTGCATTGAAGGCTGACTTCATCATGTTTTCGGCTTTAACTTTAAATTCCGAATAGCTGAATTCAGGGAAGTCCTTCTCAATCCTTGGAAGGTACACGGAAGTCATCGCATTGACCGATTTAGGAGTCGTCTGCATCTCAAGCTCTTGCTGCTCAAAATCACAAGTATTAACGAGTGTAGCAATCGGATCTAGTGCTCTTTTCACCTTAGCAATAACCGCAATTATTGCAATTGCCGCCGCGATTATTATTACTCCGGCAATTATTGTAAGTATCGAGCCAAATGCAACCATATTATTGTTCCTTTTCTTTTATTATCTACAATTATTTAAGTTCATTTATTGGTACTTGAATATATTTAATAATAAATCCAATAAAGCTTTCTTTTGTTATTTATATTAAATATTTTGATGTTTTTACTGTTTTGCATATTTTATGTCAACCATTGTTTTCTTTTAGCCTGGAAATAATTGTATCATAATTTTCTGCTTTATGCGGAAAATTGCAGTTTGTGCAAACCTTAATTTTTTTCCCGTCTTTTTCTATATATTCGTTTGCACCCGGGCATTTTGCCATGCTGTATAAAGGGCAATAGCAAAACAGACAGTTTATATGCTCTTCCCCTTTATGGCACGGATAATATTTACATTCTCTGTTTTCGAAATATTTATAAGAGTTGTTCATCACCATTTAATTATAACGTTGAAGCTAAACTTTGCAAAGTGCAGTTTATTATTTATAAATTCAAAAGGCGGTAGCATTTGCTACCGCCCGAAGGAGAAGTGTTAGAAAACTTGTATGGAAAAGCCTTTCGGCTACATACCTTGTTTATATTTCATAATATAAAACGAATCTGTGTGCTAATTGTATTCAAATTGTGAAAAATTTGTGTTTTAAAATCCGTTTATTTTTACGTTGAAGAATAAATTATAATTACTTTTTGTTACCGATTGCTTCGCATATTAGCTTGAAAGGTACAAATAACACACCTGTTACAGGCCAAATAATCCATGTCATATCCCATCTGCCTGTAATAAAGCTGATAGCAAGGTATATTGCAGTTATAATACACCAGAATGCTCCGTATACCTTGTCAAAGCGCTTCATGTTTTTCTTTTCTACAGGATCATATTCATCAATCTGTAAAAGCTTCTGATATGAGCTGTATATCATGCCTGATGATACGAAAAAATAACATGCTATGCTTACGAATGCAAGAAGTACAGGTACCATAAGTGTGATAACCATATCCGATACTTCTGCAAAAGACGAAATAAGTAATGGAATAGGGCAGATAATGCATAACACAACTCCGGTTGTGATACAAATTCTGAAAGTCGGATCATAAGTTTCCTTTTTTCTCTTAACTACTGCTTCTACGCCATATAAAAGGTTTATCTGCTCTTTTTCAAGGAATTCATACTTTGAAAGCTTCATTCCATCCATAATAAAGATTACAACTGCTGCGGCAATCATTAAAAACATTACCGTGATTCCTACTCCGCCGGCAATAGCTTCTGTAATTCCAAATACATTTTCTTCTGACAATGCCCCAAGAATAATAAGTAATGCAGGTGCCATTACACATGTTGAAACTGCAAGTGCAAATTTCTTTGATATATCTTTTGTATCTTCAAGAAACTCTGTTGCAAATTCCATTGAAATAGGCTTTGAATCGCCATCTTGACTACTATAGTCAATATTTTCCGTGCTAACTACAGGCGAAGGCAAATCAACTATGTCATCCTTTGAATCCTTTAATAAGTAGTCTGTGCTTACATAGAAAAGTTGGCTCATCTTTATAATCTTTTCTATATCCGGAATTGAAGTACCCGACTCCCACTTTGATACTGACTGTCTTGATACGTTAAGCTGTTCTGCAAGTTCTTCCTGTGACCAGCCGTTCTGTTTTCTCAAGCTCATAATTTTGTCTGCTAAAATCATTTCTTTCTCCTTAATTTTTAAACTGTTAAATTAACACTTCTTTATCGCGATACGACAATATTACGATTTTTAATGGTTGCAGGCTATAAAGTCGACTGTATAATTTGTCAACCACTAGTTGCAACCGCGTATTTACGGGCTTTTTCACGTTGTTTTTTACTTATAAACTTTAGCTTACGTCAGAATGAGAACATTTACAGCCAGGATTCGTCGTCAACATATGCGACTGATAAAAGTGCATCCATCCTCTTAACTTCTTCTTCGCCTTCAATTACATCTATTAGTTCAGCCGTCTCGAGTAAATCCTCAAGTGATTCATCCGGTCCGATTTCGTAATCTATATCCTGTTCACAAAGTGGACATGCGGCCTTAGCTTTAGTAACCTTTGATAAAAACCTGTAATCACACTTTTTGCATTCATAAAATCCACATTTTGTAGTTCCGTCTTCTAAAAAATACATATCTGCCCTTTCTACATATCTGATTGTATTATATATGGATTGCCCACTTCCCGTTTATTATAAATTCTCTCAAGAAACACAACCATGATTTCTTTTCTGACAAGCGGATTTTTCTCATGTGCAAGAAAAACCTTCTTGACATCAAGCGATTTCAGCTTTTCAAGCTGGCTTTTCATGTGCTGCACATTATAAACCTTCTGCTGCTTTCGATAGTCTCTTCTGTTATCAAATTTGTCAACACACACATCCATTTTGCCACTCTCATCATCAATAGTTTTATATGCCGGATAAATCGCATCACCAACAAATGCCACCTCATCATTAACCGCCAGGCATAAACACCCCTTTGAATGTGATGATTCCATTGGAAAAATACGTATTTTCACGCCATCATCAATCGTAATTTCTTTATCAACAATATTTCCACTCTTGCAATACCTGTTAGTGTAGCTGCTTACATACAAATTAACGCGATTCCCTGTTGCAGGAATCTTAGCGATTCTCTCAAGATTTCCCATGTGATCTCTGTGAAAATGTGAAATCACAATATTTACGTCTCTTTTGCCAGTCAGTTCATTTTGAATATTCCACTCTTTTTCTGATAATGTCTCACAAATCAAGTGCTCTATAGTATCAAACGCCTCATCGTTTGCACCTACATCAAACACCCACGTCGCCTTATCACCATAAATCAATATTACATCTGATGAAAGCGGGTTCTCGCCACTCGTTACGTATTTTATTTTCTCAGAAATTTCCTTAATCACTTACTTCTCAAATCCTGTTATATTTATATTACCTTTGCCTATGTCATCTTTTATATATAGGTAGAAACACACGCACATTACTGCAGAAAGGAGTGAACCAAGCGGTGCTGCAAATCCCATCGGATACAGCGTATTTTTAAAGCTTTCGCTCAAGAAATATGTGCCGGGAATTCTCACTAAGAGCACTGATGCTAGATTATGTATAAATGATAGTCTTGATTTCTCGATTCCGCAAAAGAAGCCGCTAAAACAAAAATGGACAGCCGCAAATGTGGCATCAAAGCAATACGAGCGCAAATATTCGCATCCGGCTAACAGTACCGGCTCTTCTTTTGTAAAAAGGCATACAAGCGTATGAGGCATGAACTGGCAATATATCGCTACAACGATACCCCATGAAACTGTGATAATCAGACCGTAGTAGAGGCTCTTCTTAGCTCTAATCATTTGTCCTGCACCAAGGTTTTGCGCTGTAATTGCAGATATTGCAGAGAGGAACGCTGATGGAACTAAGAATATGAAGCATATGATTTTCTCTACTATTCCGACGCTTGCTGCATCGATAAGTCCTCTGGAATTTGCAATAATTGTGATTACGATAAATGCAATCTGAATAAAACCGTCCTGCAGTGCTACAGGAGTTCCAACGTTTAATATCTTAAGAATGCTGTCTTTATCAGGCTTTTCGTCCTTTAATGAAATACTGAAATTAAGATCAATACGTTTTAAAGAAAAAAGCGAGACGATGACGCTTACTGCCTGGCCTAAAACCGTAGCAAGTGCTGCTCCCTTTGCGCCAAGTCCTAATCCCCCAATGAATGCAAAATCAAGAATTATGTTAACTATGCATGCTACCGCAACAAAGTACATCGGTCTTTTGGAATCGCCTGCGCCTCTGAAAATACTGCTGATTACATTGTATGCAATAATAAAAGGCAACCCGATAAAACATATATACAGATATTCTTTAGCCTCTGTTACAGCTTCAGGCGGAGTCGACATAACTTTGACAATTCCTCTTGTACATATTAAAAGTACTGCCGTAATTACAATTGCAAATGCCGTGAAAAAGTAAATTGAATTTGCTACAATTTTTGATGCCCCGTCTTTATCTTTAGCGCCGACGCATCTTCCGACATGAACCGTTGTTCCCATCGCAAATCCAAGTATTATTACAGTAAGCATATGCATAATCTGACTTCCGATTGCAACTGCGCTCGTCGTTGACGCTGTATTGAAAAGCCCGACTATCATTAAGTCTGCCATTCCGTAAAATGTCTGCATAAAGGCAGCAAGTAAATACGGCATTGCAAATTTAATCAGTGTCGTTCCGATTTTTCCTTCAGTTAAATTCCCGTTCAAAGATTATAAACCTCCGTCTGCAGATTTGCCACGATTACTATTCTATCACATTATCGGGAAAAGAGTGCTACATACTGCCACCTTTACAATTACTACTAATTGTTATACAATGTTTTGGTTAATAACCATTAAGTATGAAAGGAGAAATACTTTATTATGTGGACAAGATCAGAATTAAAAGAAAAGGCAAAAGTATCCTTTAAAGCCAACTACTGGTTATCGGTATTGGCCGCTTTGATCATAACACTCGTTTGTGGAGCAAGTGGTGGTTCATCAGGTCGTAATGCATCAAATTCCATATCTACTGCATCTAAAGCATCAAACGAAGGCGGTATCGGTGGTGTTATTGTTCTTGCAACACTTCTTGGAGCATTGGCAATCGGAATTGTTCTTATTATCATTAAAATAGTTGTTGGTAATGCACTCCTTGTCGGATCACAGAAGTTATTCATCAAAAACGAAGTTGATTTTGGCGATGCTAAAGCTAATAACATCGGATTTGTATTTAAGGAAGGTCACTGGAAAAACGTTGCAATTACAATGTTCCTTGTAGATTTATTCACATCATTGTGGACATTGCTTTTCATCATTCCGGGAATTATTAAGGGCTATGAATATAAAATGATTCCTTACCTTCTTGCCGAAGATCCTGAGATGAGCTATCAGGACGCTTTTGCAAAGAGTAAAGAAATGATGCACGGTCAGAAGTGGAACGCTTTTGTTCTTGATTTATCATTTATCGGCTGGCATATTCTTTCAGCATTTACACTTGGCATTCTCGGTGTTTTCTATGTAATGCCATATTATTACCAGACAAGTGCAGAGCTTTACCTGGCACTTAAGAATAACTAAAGCGATAAAGTATAGCTAAATTAAGCACTTAAGAATAAATAAAACAATAAAGTTTAGCTAAATTAAGCACTTATTAGAACTAAAAAACGGTGTCGGATATCTGTCCGGCACCATTTTTATATGTAAAAATAATAAATTAACGTTATCTTAATCAGTCAACGCTAACTTCGCTGTGTATCAAATTGCGCACAGCCTCAACCGCTGTCTTAATCGCAAGTTCAGTGTCATGCACCTGAGTATTTGTTAACCCCATCTTCGCTCTCTCCTGATTAGCAACTACCAAAAAGCATGAACCGACTCTTACCCTAAGGAACTGTCCTGCAATAAATAATGCAGCTGACTCCATTTCCGAAGCAAGACATCCCATTCTAAGCCATGCCTGCCATTTATTCTCAAGCTCGTAGCTAACAGGCATAACCTCAGGCTCATGCTGACCGAAAAACGAATCCTTGCATTGAACTACACCGACATGATGTCTTATATTAAGTGATTTTGCGGCAGCAACTAAAGCATTTGTAACATCAAGATTTGCAACTGCCGGGTATTCGATAGGTGCAAATTCTCTGCTCGTTCCTTCCATTCTGACAGCGCCTGTAGCAATAACTACATCTCCGCCCATGACGTCTTCCTGCATTCCGCCACACGTTCCGATTCTGACAAATGTATGAGCTCCGCACTTAGAAAGCTCATCAATGGCAATTGCCGCTGAAGGACCTCCAATTCCCGTCGATGTAACACTCACCTTAACGCCATCAAGTGTCCCTGTATATGTAACATACTCTCTTGAATCGGCTACTAATTTTGCATCATCAAAAAACTCTGCAATTTTAGCACATCTTTTAGGATCTCCCGGCATAATAACATACTTTCCGATATCCTCAGGGCCAACCCCTGTGTGATACTGCTTTCCGGAACCCTCTGCATAATCAATCATTCGAAATACCTCCTATTATCTAATTCCCTAAGCGAAAAAATTGTTTTCGTAATCGCTAACCCATTTGTGTTTTCTTTGTGGTGCGGATTGTACCAGATTGTGTCGATTCCTGCGTTAATGCCGCCGAGAATATCGCTTGTGAGCGAGTCGCCGATTATTACAACTTCGCTTTTATCTGTAATTCCCTCTTCCATAAAGAGTGTGTCAAAAAAGGCAACGTTAGGCTTTTCGACTCCAATGTCCTCTGATATGTAAACACCGTCAAATATTTTATCAAGCCCGGAAGTCTTTATCTTCTTCTCCTGTGCTATTTTCGTTCCGTTCGTAACGGCAAGTAATCTGTATTTCCTGCTGCCGTCTTCGTTAAGCTTACTCTTAAGCATTGTAAGAAGTTCTATAGCGTAGTCTTCAAATACAACGTATTCGCCAAGCTCAAGCTGATAGTCTTTGTTAAAATCAGAAGCAATTGACGTGTCAACATTAATTGACTTAAAAAACTCGACAAATCGTCCGACCAGGATTTCCGGTTTTGTCATTTCTCCTCTTTCCAGAGCCTGCCAGTATTTGTCATTGATTTTAGCATAATCGTTCACCATTTCATCGGTACACTCGATAAGCTTGTATTTTTTGAACAACGCTTTAATTGCAAGATTTTCTGCTGCCTTGAAATCGAGTATTGTTCCGTCTATATCAAAAAGTAAATATTTATACATATTAATTCCTAATTCTTGAATAGCGGTGTTGAAAAATATCTCTCTGCCGTATCAGGAAGGACTGTTACTACTGTCTTTCCTTTTCCAAGGTACTTAGCAAGTCTCTTTGCTGCGGCAACATTTGTTCCGCTTGAAATACCACACATTATTCCCTCTTTTGATGCAAGCTCTTTTGCCGTATTAAGTGCTTCCTCATCAGAAATAATTGCGATTTCTTCATATATGCTCTGGTTAAGTACCGGTGGAATTACTCCATCGCCAATTCCCATCTGAATATGATTTGATACTGTTCCTCCGGCAAGAACTGCTGCATTAGCCGGTTCTACTGCCCATATAATAATGTCAGGGTTTTGTGCCTTTAGCGTTTCACCAATTCCTGTAATTGTACCGCCGGTTCCGATTCCTGAACAGAAGCCGTCAATTGGTCCTGCAACCTGTTCGAGTATTTCAAGTCCTGTATGGTGCTTGTGAGCCATAGGATTTGCCTTGTTTTCAAACTGCTGCGGTACAAAGACATTAGGATCTTCCTTTGCCATTCTCATTGCAGTCTGCATACATTCGTCTATTGCTTTTCCGATATTGCCTTCATCATGAATAAGAATTACCTCTGCTCCGTAATGTTCAACAATCAATCGGCGCTCTTCGCTTACAGAATCAGGCATAATAATTTTTGTTTTATATCCTTTAACAGCTCCGACAAGCGCAAGTCCTATACCCTGGTTACCGCTTGTAGGTTCAACAATTATTGTATTCTCATTAATAATACCCTGTTCTTCAGCAACCTTGATCATATTGTAGGCTGTACGGGTCTTAATTGAACCGCCGACATTTAATCCTTCAAATTTAACTAAAATTCTTGCAGAATTTTCGTCGCTCATATGCTGTAGCTCAATCATCGGTGTATGTCCGATTGCTTCAAGAATGTTTTTGCAAATCATGTTAAATCTCTTTCTTATACTAAAATGTAATAGTCGCCTACAATACTGCAGGCGACCAATATAAATTCAAATATTAATTGAGGTCTGCGAACTCCTTAAGTCCTGTTGACTTATGCGAGCTTCTAAGCTTTCTAAGTGCTTTGGCCTCAATCTGACGGATTCTCTCTCTTGTAACCCCGAATTCAAGACCAACCTCTTCAAGTGTACGCTGTCTGCCATCCTTAAGTCCGAAACGGAGAATAAGTACTTCTCTTTCTCTGTCGGTTAAGCGATTTAACGACTCCATAATGCTCTCATGAAGATCTGTCTTGATCGCTGTCTCTTCAGGCATGTCAGCCTTTTCATCCTCGATAAAGCTTCCAAGTGATGAATCTTCCTCTTCACCGATAGGTGTCTCAAGTGATACAGGCTCCATTGAGAACTGAAGAACATCGTTAACCTTTTCCTCTGTCATATCAAGCTTTTCGGCAATTTCCTTCGGTGTAGGATCTTTACCAAGCTCAACTGTCAACTGTCTCTTCATTCTCGACACTCTGTTAATTGTCTCAACCATATGAACAGGTACTCTTATAGTACGTGCCTGGTCTGCCAGTGCTCTTGTTACTGCCTGACGAATCCACCAAGTAGCATATGTTGAAAACTTAAAGCCCTTAGTGTAGTCGAACTTTTCGCACGCCTTCATAAGACCTAAGTTACCTTCCTGAATAAGGTCAAGAAGAAGCATTCCACGTCCTACGTATTTCTTTGCAATACTAACGACCAGTCTCAGATTTGCATTAATCAGCTTGCTTTTTGCTTCCTCATCTCCCTCTACGACTTTCATCGCAAGGTCAACCTCTTCCTGAGGGCTTAAAAGCGGGATAAGACCGATTTCCTTAAGATACATTCTTACAGGATCATCAATCGGTGTATCGTTAGGAACACTTAAAAGGTCCTCACTCTCAATGTCGACTTCCTCTGCTGATGCTTCCTTCATGATTTCATCATCCGAAACAAGATCATCATCAAAGTCAATCTCTACAAATCCCGAATCAGACAAATCCTGGTCATCAAGAAAACTGTTCTGTGACTCAAGTATATCCTCAACGGAAATATCGTCTTTTGTTATATTCTCATCTAAGATTTCCATGTCTTCCATAGATTTACTCCTTTGTGCCTGGATGTTCAAATTCAAAAACACCCGGCCAGATTAAAGCTATTTAAGCTCCTCACCTGTTAACTGCCTGTATGCCTGTAAGTACTTAGCTATTGTCTTCTCAGTAATGTCTTCAGGTAATGTCCAGTTATTATCAGGGTTAGCTTTAAGCCAGTCTCTTGCAAACTGCTTATCAAATGATGGCTGTGAATGTCCCGGTTCATATGAATCTGCCGGCCAAAAACGTGAGCTGTCAGGTGTCAGCATCTCGTCACCGATTACTATCTGCCCGTTTTCATCAAGACCGAACTCAAACTTTGTATCAGCAATGATAATGCCTTTTGTAAGAGCATAATCAGCACACTTCTTATATAAGCTGATAGTGTACTCTTTGAGCTTCTTAGCATATTCTTCTCCCTTACCCGGGAAATGTTTCTCAAGGTGCACTATACTCTGCTCATATGAGATATTCTCATCATGATCACCGATTTCTGCTTTAGTAGATGGTGTGTAAATCGGCTCAGGAAGCTTTTCTGATTCCTTAAGTCCGCAAGGAAGCTTAATGCCGCAAACCGTACCATCCTTCTGATATGAAGCAAAACCCGATCCGGTAATATAGCCTCTCACTATGCACTCAATTGGAAGCATCTCAAGCTTTTTGCACATCATGGAATTACCATCATATTCAGGCTTTCTGAAAAACTCAGGCATCTCATTCACATCAGTTGTGATCATATGATTAGGAAGAATATCTTCCGTGTACTTAAACCAAAATTCTGACATTTTTGTAAGGACTGTGCCCTTTTTCTTAATAATATTATTAAGAATAACGTCAAAACAGCTTATGCGGTCTGTTGCAACCATAATAAGGCTGTCTCCCGCATCATAAATTTCTCTGACTTTTCCCTCTTTAATAGGCTTCATAATATTGCCTCCACACTCTATTTTGTCGTGAATAATACGCTGTTTCGCATTTTTACCCACACTAAATCATTCTACAACATTTCATTCATACTTTCAACAAAAGGAATAACAAAAAATGCACACCCGAAGGTGTGCATAAATTATTGATACAAATTATCTGCTGATAAGATCAATTATGTCCTTCTTAGGTCTGTATCCTATCATCATTCCATTCTGTTCTCCACCCTTAAAGAACATCAGTGTCGGAACGCTCATTACATTATAGTAATCAGAAAGATATGGCTGTTCGTCAATATTAACCTTGCATACCTTAACCTTTCCGGCGTATTCTTCCGCAATTTCTGAGATCAATGGTGAAAGTGACTTACAAGGGCCGCACCACTCAGCATAAAAATCTACCAATACAGGAATGTCTGACTTTAATACTTCGTCATCAAAATTCTCTTTTGTTAACATAACTTCTGACATATTATTACCTCCGATATATCTAAACATTTATAATTTGCTACTTTAAAGGTATTATAACATGCCTTTATGAAAAAACTATGACATTATTGTGAAAAGAACAATTTGCACCTGTCTATTCAGAAAAAGTAACCGTAACGTCTGCGCTTGTAGTAGATACTGAAATCTCCTTGTTAGCTTTCCTGTCTTTTCCTTTTTCGGAATCAGTATTACCCGATACAGTACTAATCTCAACGCTGTAATCATCAGAAGATTCGCCAATTCCGATTTCTACTTCACCTGAAATTGTGCTAATCTCTGCTTCCTTCTCTAATATGAGCATGTTTACTCTGACTTCTCCTGAAGTAGTTGATGCGCTAAGGGTATTAGAGTTTAATGTATCAGATGTAATATTACCGGAAACTGTTCTTATTTCGATTTCGTCATTAGCTGATACATTGTTCTGTATAACGCCGCCTGAGGTTGTTGATACATTCACATCATGGCCGGCAACAACATCTGTAATTTCTATATCTCCCGAAACCGTTGAAATATCAGCACTTTCATTCGTGCTCACTCCGACAATTTCAACCTCACCTGATGTCGTAGAGATAATCAGATCGTCATTTGCTTTAACATCCTGCATCCTGATTTTTCCCGAAACAGAGTTGACCTGATATTCAAATGCTTTGTCCTTTGGGATATAAACCTTCACTGTAAGGTCTTCATCACTCATAATGTCATCCATTGAAAACAGCTTTGTAATATCAAATACAGAAAATGCATTTACACTAAGTTCAAAGTCATTTCTTTTAAACTTAAGAGTACTTTTTGAATCTTTGATTTCATATATTGAGTTATCTTTATCATCACGGTACTCTATTACAATGTCATCGCCATCACCCGGTAATATCTCAATATTTTCCGGCGCAACCGAAACAATTATTGTATCAATAGTATCTGTGTTTTTAACAGTATACACAACGTCTTCCATATTGTTTTTAATCTGCATTGCCTTCTTAGGCTTAATACTTAATATTAAAATTCCTATTATTGAAATAAGTAAACCTACACCTACAAGGCTTCCGGCAACTATAAGAATTTTTGTTATCCCTTTCATTATTCTACGTATAATCCAATCATCTTAGATGGTGATTGGATTTATTCCTTTCTTCCAGTT
>SAMEA3663028__coassemble_87_pt1 | contig 45015 bp, 40 predicted proteins | sample SAMEA3663028__metabat2_high_PE_020 | metagenome-assembled genome bin SAMEA3663028 (sample SAMEA3663028) | pig gut metagenome | biome: pig gut; feature: pig-associated habitat; material: faeces | place: France | collected 2012
AACTATCGGACAAAAACTTCTGACTGATTGCGGACAAAACCGACCGTTAACAACAAGTGAAGACGAGAATAAAGATAAAATATGGACGATTACGGCATATAGTTCAGATGGTATTACAAGCAAAAGATTTAAGAATGGAGTGGAACTAGATGGATGGGAACTTAAATATAAGAACCCTTCAGATGGTAGGAAGGTCCTTGATTTTATTTCAAGCTTTGAGAAGGATGCTGACCTTAAGTTTGCTGGTTCTAAAGAATTTTGGGAAGAGTTTTTAGCAGGCAAAGTATCAAAGAGCGAACTTATAAATGCAGATAATGTTTGGGACTGGAATAATTAAGGATTTATTTCCAAAATTGATGATATCCTTCCAATTTTGAAAAACAACTACAAAAGTATAAAGTTATACCGATATGAATATCAAAGGATATGACAGCTAAGGACAGCGACTTTTTGAATTAAAGGATTGAATGATTCAAGGGTCGCTTTATCTGTTATTAGAAAATAATAAGGATGATTATTATGGAAATTTCGAAATATAGTAGTGGCTATGGAAAAGCAGACATTTATCAGAGCTTTATTTATGATAATCTTGAACCTAAAAAGTCAAATAGTAAAACAAACTCAGCAGCAAAAGCTATGGCTGAGAAAACTGCAAAGAAGAGAGCTGAAAAGAAACATGCTGAAAGAAAGTCTGAAGCAAAGGAAACAGCAGATAAAAGACAAGAAGCAATTGTAGAAAAACGGGATTTAGAAAAAGAACAGCTTAAGGAGATATGGGAAGAAAAACAGACATCAATACAGACATATAGTAATTCAGGTGATGACATGGTTAAGGAAGTAGAACCATCAGGAAGTCAATTTAATTTTACAGCATAAAAACGTAAGAAAATACCGCTCGGATCTTTCCGGAGAGCGGTGTGACCATGAATGCCAGATTGGTCACGGGAAGGAGACAACATGGGCATAGGATCAGTAGGTAGTGATATATCCTACTACGGATATGGGTCTACAAGTAGTGTTAAGTCAAGTGTACAAACAGAAAGCTTTTCAAATGATAGTAGTAAATCATCGGGAGATGTTCTTTCATATTATCAGGATTTATGCAAAGAATTTGCAGGGATTTCATTCAGACTTGATGACGTAAGTGAAGCATCAAAACATGGCAATAGTCCATTTTTAGGCTATAACAATAGCTTTAATCAGGTTGGAAGTAACTTCGGTAATAAAGGACAGTGTAGTATCACAATAGATGCTTCTGTCATAAAAAGAATGCAAGAAGATCCTAGATATGAGCAGGCTGTAAAAGGCATGATTGAAAACACAAGATCACGCTATTCTGAATTTGAAGCTGGTGCACTTAAAGATGGATACCAGTATGTAAGCGTAAGCATAGAAGATAATAATGGTAAGCCACAAAGAGGAACTATACAGTCAAACTATCCATATTCAACAGAAGATGAAGTTAAGTCTATGTGGAATATGGGTGAATATTCAAATAGAGTAATAAGTATTATTGATGATATTAAGAATGATGCAGTGGATGCATTTTTCAAAATGTATGATGAAAGTGCTGCTGGTAGAGTGAATGCTTCCACAAGTGAAAAACCAAGCATACCTGAGTGGCAGATGAACCTTACATGTAAAGAAGCTGCAGAGTCTACTAAAGAAGATCCTGTGTACGAAGTTACAACTACGATAGACGGAGAAGAATTCATACAGAAGATACATATAAATGATTTTAAGCCTACTAATGCAACTCAGGCAGAAATGTGTGCTATGTTTGCTTATTATGATTCTATAAATGGAACTGAAGGAACTTATGATAAGTTTATGGCATACATGGAAACAGGAATGCTTCATGGTAGGTGGGATGGCAATGAAACCTATGATGATTTCACTAGCAAGAGATATGATTTTAGACATATATCTGCGGAAGTACCAAGTGATTTATACAGAGTTGGATTAACAAAAGATGTCTATAAAGAGGCGTGGGAAATACATGACATTATAGAGAAGGATTTTATTAATAAATATTCGGCTGAAATCGGTGATGATTTGCCTAAGTATGTTCGTGAAAATGGAATACTAATGGAACATAAGATGACAGCTAGTATGCCAGACATCCCACAGGATATTGCTGTCGCACTTACAAAGTTCTTTTATGAAGATGAGAGCATTGTAGAAAAATACGGTTCTGATTTTATAGGGGAACTGTATATTAATCTTGAATTTGATATTGCAAAACGGATTGATGAAGATGGAACCAGGGGTGACATAGAAGGTATGTGGAACTCCGCAATATCAGTTCTTGAATCATTAAGTGAGCAGTTAGATACATTCTTTGGAGACAAGTTAGGCAATGTCGATGCGGTAAAGGCTCAGGTGGAAGAACTGAAGGAGTTATATAACAAAGCAATAGATGATCTAAAGAAAGCAAAGGATGAAGCATTATCTGAAACTGAGACAGAAGAAAGCGAAGAAGATATCTTCAGAAAAATGTTAGTTGACTACATTGCAGAAATGTATCAGAAGATTATTAATGGAGATACCGAACAAGAATTTCAGATTGGCTCAATATCTCTTACGCTTGATGAATGGGATGAATTAATTGAAAAGTTCGATGACTTAGAAGAAGAGATAAAAGAAGCAGTTAAGGCAGAAATAGAAAAACAGAAGGAAATTGAACGTACAGCAGAGTCATCGAAAACAGATGATTCAATCAATAATGTAGCATTTCTTTCATCTGAAACTAGAAAGACTGTATTCAGAGAAGAGACTGACAATAAGCCTGAGATTTCATATATTACCTGTTTTACAGAGGATGGTATTATCTGTAAAAAGACAGGTATGGGAGAGAACGAATATCTATGGAAAATGGATTATAGAGATGAGCAGGATTATGAGAAGGTCATGGATTTGCTACACAGTTTTCCTGAGGACTGGGATTTAAGATTTTCATCTAATGAAAAGTTCTGGAAGGATTATCTTGCTGAGAGAGTTGATAAAGATGATTTAGTGTCAAATATCAATGAGTATTCAGATAAAGGAAAAATGAATTTCTTTATTGAAAGAGATGGTAATACATACATTAATCCTGCAGCTGCGAAATATGCAAACTATATGAATAGTCCTGAAGCACGTATATACAATGCGGAGGAATTTACAGAGATTATTGCTAATGAGTTAAGAGAAAATCAGAGAAAGTTAGTGGACCCTGATAATGCAGATGCGTTGAAGTTTATTGATGAGAGAATAGAAGATTTCAAGCGTCATATGTTAGGAGAAAACTATAATAAGGTAAATCACAAGAATTATTATTCTAATAATTACACCTGGCAGGCTGATAATGCAGAAGGACTATTTAGGATCTACGGTCGAGATGGAGAATTATTATCGACAATTGGGTATGCAGATTTACTGAATATAGATGAAGATGTGCTAATATCTGAATATGGATTCAACGATGAATTGTTTAGAACTTTGTCATATGTTCGTGAGGAATAAGGAGTTAATACATGGGTAACGTTTTATTAGTACTTGGTATAATTATATTAATAGCTGCAATAGTTTCTCCACTTAGTATTATTATTGGTGGTGTTATTGGTGCTGCAATGATAATCGCAGGAATTATACTACGTAAGAAAAACACTAATAGTAAAGGCTAGATATGAAAGAAGAAATAACTAGAATTGAAGGTTCTGATGGACCAACAGCTGTATTTATTGCTGGAAGAAATAATGGAACTATAACTATAAGACAAAGAATTCAGCGATTTATTAACCGTACTAGAAGAAAGCATATAGAGAATTATATAAAAGCTGAACCACATACGATTAATCAGGTATGTGAATATATAGTTGAAAAGTTAGGTTATGTAGAATTAAGTAAAGAAGATCCAAAATATCAGGAAGATTATCAGGAGATGAGAGCCTCTTTCCTCATACAATACGAACCGGAATTACTTGGTTCACTTGCACATATTGGAGACCTAACAGAACAAACAGAAGAAGCCATTAATTATTATCTTTCGCAGCTTAAACTACAACAGGAGGCAGCAAAGAAAGTACCCGTAGAGTTTTTTGATATTGATTTACACATATATACAAAAGAAAACGGCGATAATGAATCTCACATCATAGTAGAAAAGACTCGTAATTATATTGGTGGTGGAGCATCTGGAAATACAAAGATGGTGAGAAGACACAACCGTGAATTTAAGAAAGTATATAGATATTATGGTGTCTCGGATGAGGACATACAAAACAAGTCAGAGCGTTTTGAAGAAGTGGTAAGAATGCTTGCTCTGCCTATGAGATAGGAACCAGAATATATGAGAAAATTAGTTTTATTATTATGTTTTACGTATAATCCAATCACCATCTAAGATGATTGGATTATACGTGAAAGCGTGTGTAGCTATCCCTGCATTCTGCATATTCAAATCAGAAGTTGATGAAAGTGATGATGATATATGTAAGGTATATGGCAATTTCTGGATGTTTGTTTACGAAAAGGATGGAACAACTCTTGAATGTATCTCAGGAGCAGAGAACCCAGGAGTTATATATCTAAAAAAGAATGGAGATTCATATGTTGTAGATCATTTTGATCAGCCAGGTGAGGGCGCAAAATACGCAGAGGGAATCAAGAGATTTAGTAATGGAAATAAATCGCTGGAAGATCAATATTACGGTTCTACAAATGCTATGAAAGATCCTGTTTTGACTAAAAGAGCTTGGTATATAAAGAACTATGTTGAAATGTTTAGACTAAACATAGATTCATACCATGATTCAGATTGGGATAAGGTGTTGTTATCTGATTTTGAATTTAGTGGAAAAGAAGAATAGTATTCTCTAAATCATAGAATGATTCTCCGGATTGAGGATTGATTTCTACGGCGTAGAGTTGCTAATTATTATTACAATAAGTGGATTTTGACAATAAAAATGAGTATAATTAACTTGATAGGAGTTCAGCACATGGTAGGAGGTACCTCATGGCTAGTAACAATTCAATTGTAAAAAAAGAAATAAAAATAGATGATATGACTATAAAGGTCATTAAAAGAAATATACCAACTGTTAAGTTGGTTGAGCAAGGTGTTATTTCGGAGCAGGATGCAGAAATGGACAAGAGAGCTAGAGAGGCTGTGTCAATAGCAAAAAGGCAGGCAAAAGTTTGTAACAAGCCAATAGCAATGTATGATAAAGAAAAGAAAAAGCCATATTTAGTGACAGCATCAGGGAGAAAATAAATCTTGAAAGAAAAAGAATTAAAGCCATGCTTATTGGTTTTTGCGGGTCCTAATGGCTCTGGAAAAAGCACAATTAAATCGATGTTTGAAATAAAGGGAAAATATACAAATGCAGATGATGTGGTTGCATCGACAGGAATGGACAACTTAGAAGCTGCAAAGTTAGTTGATGAAATGCGTTATGAGTCAATTAGAAATAAGGAAGACTTTTCATTTGAAACAGTATTATCATCTGATTACAAAATGAATATTCTTAGGAAAGCAAAAGAAGAAGGATATTTTATTAAATGCGTATTTGTATTAACTGCCAATCCAGAGTTAAATGTGTATCGTGTTGAATCAAGAGTATCAAAGGGGGGACACGATGTTCCTGCTGATAAAATCATTGATAGGTATGCGAAATCCCTAGCTAATATTAAGGAACTCATAAGACTGTGTGATATTATGCATGTATATGATAATACCGATAAAGCAGTAAGAATTATAAGAAAACATAAAGATGATATATCAATTTTTCCTAATCCATTTTGGAATGAAGAAGATATTTTAGATTTGATGGTGTGATATAGAATAGCCGGCCGTAATGCTGGCTATTTTGATGTAAAAATTCACATTACGGTAAAAATTTTATGCAATGATATACAGTGTATAGAATATGTATACAAAAATGCTTGACAAATCATGTATAACTTGATGTATAATTTAATTGCATAGTTGAACCTAAAAGGGGGCTATATTTATGACACAAGTAAATTTACGCATTGAAGATAATATAAAAGCTGATGCCGAATCTGCATTAAAAGAAATGGGATTAAATATGTCTACAGCTATAACAATGTTCTTGATTAAAGTAGGTAGAGAAAGACGTATACCATTTGAAATTACAGCGGATCCATTTTATAGTGCTGAGAATATTGCAGAGCTAGAACGACGTATTCAGGGTGTTAACAATGGTTCTACAGTATTAAAAGAACATAAACTCATAGAGGTTGACGATTAATGAAAATAGTATGGCACGACCTTGCATGGGAAGAATATTTATATTGGCAAACACAGGATAAAAAGACTTTAAAACGCATAAATAAGCTTTTAGAAGATGTAAATCGAAATGGATATAATTGTATAGGTAAGCCAGAACCATTAAGGGGAAATCTTTCTGGTTATTGGAGTTTACGAATAGATGAAAAAAATCGTATTGTCTTCCGTATTAACGGCGATTTTATAGAAATTATTCAGTGTGGAAGCCATTATGATGACAAGTAGATATTGCTGTTACATGATACCCTTAGACCGATATTCGATGAATATCATGTTCATAGGGCGGTATTATTTGGATCATATGCTAAGGGATGTGCTACTGAAAAAAGTGACGTAGATATTCCGGTGCAGCTATATGAAGATGGGGATTTGCACTATATGCTGCCTTTTGCGTTGTGAATAATAATTCACATCACAAAAGGCATTTTTATGTAAATTTTTATCATCAAAAATGTCAGAATCACTTGTGTCAGATAATGTTGTTATATTAAAATGAGAAGGATAGCAATTAAATCTGATACATTATTAAGGTAATATGAAGTTCAATTTCTTTAAGGGAAAAGAATACGAAACTGTTGTCCAGTTCATCTTCAGAATCGTCGTAATATTCATTGCGGTGTTCTATTTTGCGAGCCTTAGAATGCTCCCTGCAGAGAACGACGAGAATTTTGAAGTTAATCTTGTGAAGAAATACGACTATAACGTTTCTAAGGATGACATCTTATATAAAGGTAATTTTGAAATCGTTAAGAAGGAAAATGTTACCGAACCGATAGAACTTCCGACAAAGGTTATGGTTCCTGTCGGCGAGAAGGTTTCAATTGTTACAACACTTCCTGATGACTATAACAACGACTATATAGTTATCAGGTCTTCTCAGGAAGATTTGACGATTTATATAGGCGGTATGGCGCGAGTTATTTATAATACCGAAAATACGCGTCCTGTCGGCTCTCAGACAACGAGTCGTTACGTATTTTGCAGAACATCCGAAAAAGACGCCGGGAAAGAGCTCAAGATTACCGTATCTTCGCCGTCTCCTGAATACTCGTGCAAATTAAACGAAGTATATACGGGTGACAGATTTATAATATGGCGATATTTATTTAAGAACTGTGAAGGCAACTTTATTATCGGAATAGTTGGAATCGGAATCGGACTTTTTGTTGTTGTAATCGGAATCTGTGTCGCAGTAATAATGGGGTTAAGAACCGGTCTTGAAAACGCGGGCTGGTGCATTTTCCTTGCAGGCGTATGGGTGTTAAGCGAGACAAATGTGCGTCAGCTCCTTTCGTCGAATTCCTCATCGTTATCCAATATATGCTTTATTGTAATAATGCTTGGAGCGATTCCGCTTCTGTTATATTTGGATAATTTGCAGAGAAAACGCTACACAGCTATTTACAAGCCTCTTGTATTTGGAGCTTTCCTTAATGTAATTGCTCAATTTGCATTACAGCTACTTGATGTATACGATTTCCTTGATATGTTGTACGTATCGCATATCGTCCTTTTTGTCTCAATAATTGTAGGCATTACGTTAATAGTAATCGACATTAAAAAGGGATACGCGAAAGAATACAAGAGCATGGTAATAGGAAGCGTTACAATGCTTGTATGTCTGTTCATTGAAGCCGTGTCAGCATATTTTGTCGCTAAGGTGTCGGGTGTATTTATGATATTTGGAATTGTCGTATTTACGTTCAGTTCGTTTTTTGACACTATACAGCGTTACAAGGATTATGAGCGTAAGAGGCAGGAAGACAGAGTTCGCGCGCAGAAGGAACATTCTGATAAGATGACAATGCAGATGATTAAGACATTGTCAGATACTCTTGAAGCAAAAGACGAGTATACAAAAGGTCACTCATACCGGGTTGCTGAGTACTCCGTCCTCATTGCAAAGAAGCTTGGCCTCTCAGAAAAAGAGATATCCAAAATCCATTACGCCGCTTCACTGCATGATATAGGTAAGATTGGTGTTGCGGATACAATTCTTAATAAACCGGGCAAGCTTACCAATGAAGAATACAGTATAATCAAGACTCACCCTGTAATCGGTGCCGACATTATTAAGGGCGTCGAGCTTATCGCTTACACCGAGGATGTTGCAAGATATCATCATGAGAGATATGACGGCAAAGGATATCCTTGCGGACTTAAGGGAGAGGAAATTCCGTTCTATGCTCGAATTGTTGCTGTGGCCGATTCGTATGATGCAATGAATTCTAAGCGTATATATAGGAAGAGTCTTTCTAAGGAAATTATCCGTTCTGAGATAGAAAAAAATAAAGGTCTTCAGTTCGACCCTCAGATTGCAGATACATTCCTTGAATTATTCGATTCCGGCGAGCTTGAACTTAATGAGAATGGTGCAAATTCTCCTGAATTAAACGGTAATATCGATAATACAAATGTTTCAGATGCAGAGCAGATGATTTCTGCTGTAATGAATACAATAAGGACAAACGTCGAAGGAACCAGCCATGATTTTCTTACAGGATTAATGTTAAGAAATAAAGGTGAAACCGAAATCTGTAAGAAGATGGTTGAAACAACCGGTGTACTTTTATTCTTTGACATGGATAATCTTAAGACTGTTAATGATCTTTACGGACATAAGGTCGGCGATATGGCTCTTCGCTCACTTGGCGAGTTTATAGGAAGCGCATCAGAAAGACTGACATCATTCAGAGCAGGTGGCGATGAATTTGTAGCATATTACGAAAGCGCAACAAAGGATGAAGCAACTAAGCTTGTTGAGCAGATAATTTCACAGTATTCGAAAAAGCAGGCTGATAATACGATGATCAGCTGTACATCATTATCTGTCGGAATGTATATTACAACGGTGGGCGATTCATTAGAAGATGCAATGAATAAGGCCGACAAGGCATTATATCATGTTAAGAAGAGCGGTAAGAACGGATACGCCTTCTATAATGATACAGAAGGAAGAATATTTGAGAGTGAAACTCATGTAGATCTTGATAACCTCATTACTTCCATTAAGACATCCGGAACATATACGGGATCTCTTAATATGGAATACAGAGAGTTCACTAAGATTTATGAATATATTGTAAAGATGTGCAAAAGATATGAGCATACATGTAATATCGTTCTCATTACTCTTGATACAGGAAAAGAAAACACAACTATCGATGAAATTGAAAAGGCAATGGAGTGTATGGGCATTGCCATAAAGGAAAATATCAGAAATGTTGATGTATGTACGAGGTACAGCTCAGTTCAGTATTTAACTATTCTTCTTGAAGCAGGTGCTGAGAACATTGACATGGTTATGCAGAGAGTATTTGCAAGATATTATAAGATCTGTGAGCACAATAAGTGCACACCATCGTACCAGGTAGGTAATATGCGCTAAGTTGGCGCATATTACCTTTTTTATTCCGAAAACGTTATAGTTTCGCATCTCATTGTAACATGTGCACAAATCCCCGTTTATCCAAATTGGTATGTTTTTACAAAAGTGAGAAAAACACTTGACTGGAAACGTTTCCGAAGGTATTATAATGACATATTCGGAAACGTTACCGATACCGTTACCGAAATCGATTCCAAAATCGAAACGGTATAAGTAATATGATTTCCAAGGAGAACTTAGAGGGTTATGATTTAACAAAGTATAAAGGAGAGAAAAGATGAAAAAGAAATTACTTAGTGCACTTCTTTCAGCAGCAATGGTTGCATCATTACTTATCGGATGCGGCGCTAAAGAAGCAGAGGCTCCGGCAGCAGAAGCTCCGGCAGCAGAAGAGACAGTAGAGGAAGAAGCCACAGAAGAAACAACAGAAGAAGCAACAGAAGAAGTTGCAGCAGGCGAAGGACAGGTTTACTACTTAAACTTCAAGCCGGAGCAGGATGAGCAGTGGCAGGCACTTGCTAAGAGCTACACAGAGCAGACAGGTGTTCCTGTAACAGTAGTTACAGCAGCAAGCGGAACATATGAAGAGACACTTACAGCAGAAATCGCAAAGGACGAAGCTCCTACATTATTCCAGGTTAACGGTCCTGTAGGTTTAGCTAACTGGTCAGATTACTGCTACGATTTAACAGGTTCAGAAATCCTTTCAAACTTAACATCAGATTCATTCGCACTTAAGAATGGTGATGAAGTTGCAGGTATTGCATACGTTATCGAGTCTTATGGTATCATCACAAACGTTGAGCTTCTTGAAAAGGCTGGATACACAACAGACGACATCAAGTCATTTGAAGATCTTAAGAAGGTTGCAGAAGACATTACAGCTCGTTCTTCAGAGCTTGGCTTCTCAGCATTCACATCAACAGGTATGGATGGATCATCAGACTGGAGATTCAAGACACACCTTGCTAACCTTCCTATTTACTTCGAGTATCAGGAGGATGGCATTTCAGATACAAAGGCTATCAAGGGAACATACCTTGACAACTACAAGCAGATTTTCGACCTTTACATCAACAACTCAACATGCTCACCAAAGGAGCTTGCTACTAAGACAGGTGATGACGCTGAGAACGAGTTTGCAGAAGGTAAGGCAGTATTCTTCCAGAACGGTTCATGGGAGTACGGTAACCTTATAGGTAAGGGTATGACAGACGACCAGCTTAAGATGATTCCTATCTACGTTGGTGCAGGCGATGAAGCTAATCAGGGTCTTTGCACAGGTACAGAGAACTTCTGGTGTGTAAATAACGAAGCTTCAGAAGAAGACATCGAAGCAACACTTACATTCATCAACTGGTGTGTATCTTCAGATGAAGGAACACAGGCTATGGCAGACATGGGATTCACAATTCCTTTCAAGAATGCTAAGGAGAACCCTAACGTATTCGTACAGCAGGATGCAGCTTACACAGCTGAGGGTAAGGTACCTGTTTCATGGAACTTCACAACAATGCCTTCAGAAGAGTGGAAGAACGGTGTAGGTTCAGCTCTTACAGCATACGCAGCAGGCACAGGTGACTGGGATGCAGTAGTTACAGCATTCGTAGACGGATGGGCTTCAGAAAAGGCACTTGCTGAATAATTAACAATACAATTAATACAAGTAAAATGTTATAATAGAGGGCGGTAGAGATGCCGCCCTTTAATAATAAAAACGCACATATCACATTGATGGCAATTTGTAATGAAAGTATTGATTTAAGGAGAAAAGAAATGGAAAAAGCGGTGAAAAAATATTGGCCAATTTTTGTCTTGCCAACTGTAGCGGCGTTTGCAATAGGGTTTATCTATCCATTTATACAAGGTGTATATTTGTCATTCTGCAAATTTTCAACCATTAAAAAGGCAAAATTTGTTGGTCTAGCAAATTATCAATACGCTTTGACTGATGAATCTTTTTACCATTCATTCGGATATACACTTGCCTTCGCCGTTGTGTCGGTAGTACTTATCAATGTAATTGCATTCATGCTTGCACTTGCACTTACATCTAAGATTAAAGGAAAAGATATATACAGAACAGTATTCTTTATGCCTAACCTTATCGGTGGTATCGTTCTTGGTTACATTTGGAAAACATTACTTGATTGTTTCTTATCATTAATCGGACAGCCACTCCTGGCACTCAATGAGACATGGGGATTTGTCGGACTTGTAATTCTTATGTGCTGGCAGCAGATAGGTTATATGATGATTATTTACATCGCAGGACTTCAGGCAATTGATACAGCCTATCTTGAAGCAGCGATGATTGACGGAGCTACAAAGCTTCAGACATTATTCAGAGTTAAAATTCCAAACGTAATGAGCTCCATTACAATCTGTTTATTCTTAACACTTACAAACGGATTTAAGCTCTTTGACCAGAACTTAGCTCTTACAGGCGGTGAACCTGCTCATAAGTCAGAGATGCTTGCTCTTAACATTTATGATACGTTTTATGCAAGATCAGGAAAGCAGTGGAAGGGATACGGACAGGCAAAGGCAGTAATCTTCTGTATTCTTGTAATTGTAATTTCTCTTATCCAGCTTAGAGCAACTAAATCAAAGGAGGTACAGGCATAATGGAAGAAAAACAGACAGTAGGAAAAATTATCCTTTCAGTTGTTATCGGAATAATTTCAATATTATGGATTTATCCTGTATTCATGATTTTAATCAATGCCCTTAAGGTGGAAAGAGCTATTTCTACTACAAGTATTTTCAAGCTTCCGACAAAAGAAACATTTAACGGAATTCAAAACTTTGTTACAGCACTTACTTCGCAGGGTTTTGCACAGGCATTTGGATACAGCTTAGTTATTACATTATCATCACTTGTACTTATTCTTTTATGCTGCAGCATGTGTGCATGGTATATAACAAGAGTAAACAGTATTTTATCAAAAGTAGTTTATTACTTATTCGTATTTTCAATGGTTGTACCATTCCAGATGCTTATGTTCACATTGTCATCAACAGCTGACAGACTTGATCTTGATAATCCTTATAAGATCTGCATAATCTATCTTGGATTTGGTGCCGGACTTGCAGTATTCATGTTTACAGGATTCATGAAGACTATTCCTGTTGAGCTTGAAGAAGCTGCTATGATTGACGGATGTAACCCAATAAGAACATTTTTCAACATTGATCTCCCTGTACTTAAGCCAACTCTTATTTCGGTAGCAATACTTGAGGCAATGTGGCTTTGGAATGACTATCTGCTTCCATACTTAGTACTTGACAGAAAGAAATATACAACTATTCCTATTCTTATCCAGTACTTCAAGGGAAGCTACGGAAGCGTACAGATGGGACCAATGATGGCTTGTATTCTTATGACTATTTTACCTGTTATCATTTTATACCTTGCTGCACAGAAGTACATTATCGAAGGTGTTGTTGCAGGAGCAGTTAAGGGATAATCTGAGAATAGACGGAGAAGAAGATGAGAAGTTCAGGAATATTACTCCCGGTTGCATCACTTCCGGGCAGGTATGGCATTGGCTCTTTTTCGAAAGAAGCATACAAATTTATCGACTTTCTGAAAGCATCAGGTCAGAAATATTGGCAGATTCTTCCACTTGGACCGACAGGTTATGGAGATTCACCTTACCAGTCATTTTCTACCTTTGCAGGCAATCCTTATTTCATAGATCTTGATACACTTATTGAAGAAGGATTACTTAAGAAATCAGAAGTAAACAAATTCGATTTTGGCGATAATTCTTCATATATTGATTATGAAAAAATATGGCTTTCAAGATTCAAGGTGTTAAAGATTGCATATGACAGAAGTGATATTGCAAAGAACACTAAATATAAAAAGTTTATCAAAGAAAATGCCTTCTGGTTAGACGACTATGCACTTTATATGGCAGTCAAAAACTCTTTTGGCGGTGTTTCATTCATCGAATGGGATGAAGACATCAGAAGAAGAAAGCCTGAGGCAATCAAAAAATATACAAAGGAACTTAGTTACGAAATCGGATTTTACAAGTTCCAGCAGTTCAAATTTAACGAGCAGTGGAACAAGCTCAAGGCATATGCAAATAAAAACGGAATAAAGATTATTGGAGATATTCCGATTTATGTTGCATTTGACAGTGCTGACACATGGGCTAATCCGGAGCTTTTCAAATTTGACAGTAACGGACTTCCGACAGGTGTTGCAGGATGTCCTCCGGATGGTTTTTCAGCAACCGGTCAGTTATGGGGTAATCCTTTATATAACTGGAAGTATCATAAAGAAACCGGATATGCATGGTGGATAGAAAGAATCAGAAACTGCTATAAGCTCTATGATGTAATCAGAATCGATCATTTCAGAGGATTTGACGAGTACTATAACATTCCTTACGGCGATAAAACAGCCGAATTCGGAAAGTGGGAAAAGGGTCCGGGAATATCACTCTTTAAGACTCTAAAAAAAGAGCTTGGTGAGATAGATATCATTGCAGAAGACTTAGGTTTCCTCACAGATTCTGTTCTTAAGCTTGTAAAAGACACCGGATATCCGGGTATGAAAGTTTTACAGTTTGCCTTTGATTCAAGAGAGGACAGTGATTATCTTCCTCATAATTACACATCGAACTGTGTAGTTTATACAGGAACTCATGATAATGATACAATTCATGGATGGTATTCTGACCTAAGTAAAAAAGACAGAGCATTTGCAGATGAATATCTTAATAATGCCGGTGAAGATAATGATAAGCTCCATTGGGATTATATAAGATTAGCGATGAGCTCGGTTGCCAACCTTTGCGTAATACCTATTCAGGACTACTTAGGACTTTCAAAAGAGGCAAGAATCAATACACCATCAACACTTGGCAATAACTGGAAGTGGAGATTGTCTGATAAGGCACTTACAAAAGCACTTTCAAAAGAAATTAAAAAGGTTACAAAAGTTTATGCAAGACTATAAACCTTTGTATAGGCGATTAAAATGAGTAATCAGATAACGATAAAGGATATAGCAAAAATGTGCGGATGCGGTGTCAGCACCGTATCCAGAGCACTTAACAATCATCCTGACATCAACGAAGAAACAAGAAATAAAATAATGAGTGTTGTGAGTGAGTACAACTTTGTTCCTAACAACAGTGCAAGGAATATAAGAATCTCCGATTCGAAAACAATTGCTATTCTAATTAAAGGTATTTCAAACCCTTTCTTCATGAAAATGATTAGAGTAATGGAAAAAGAAATACAGAAGAGAAAGTATTCGCTTATAATTCAACACGTTGAATACAATCAGGATGAGGTCGATGCTGCTATCGAACTCGAAAAAGAAAAGAGACTTAAAGGAATTATATTCCTTGGAGGATATTTTAATCACACAAAGGAAAAACTTGATGCAATAAAAGTACCATTCGTAATCAGTACGGTAAATATGTCTGAAGAGTACACGGGTAACTATTCATCAGTAGCTGTAGATGACGTTGAAGAAAGCAGCAAAATGGTAAATTACCTGTGTAAGCTGGGACATAAAAGAATCCTTCTCATATGCGCATATGAAGACGATGAAAGTATCGGTATGTTAAGAAAGGAAGGATATAAAAGAGCGTTAATCAATAACGGCATAGAAATAGATGAATCATTAATCGTACCAATGAGCTGTGATGCAGATGCATATTCAATGAATGCAGGATACTTATCAATGCAGAAGTCTATAGAAAAGGGTCTTGAATTCAGCGCAGTGTTCGGTATTTCTGATGCAATAGCAATTGGTGCAATGAGAGCACTTGCTGATGCGGGAATTAAGATTCCTGATGAGGTGTCGGTTGTAGGATTTGACGGAATTGATAATGCAAACTATTATATACCTCGTCTAACGACGATAAGACAGCCTATTGAAGAGATGGCCAAGGAGTCGATCAACCTTATTTTCAAATATATCGATGGAGAAAAGGACTGTCATAAGCCAATGCGTATGCTTTTTGAAGGTCAGCTTATCGAAGGCGAATCAGCAAAAAGTTACAATAATGAACACAATTTAAAAAAATTTATTTAATTACGGTAATGATTATATTAAAATAAGGACTGAGAGGTCCTAATATGAATTACTACTGGTTGTCATCGCTAATCGCATTGATGCTTGCTTCGATGGGTACGATAGCACTTGTATACGGAGCAAAAACATACATTCAAAATAGAGAATCAAAAACTGATGCACAGATGCTGTTAGTATGTATCTGTGTTTTCGGTTGGGATTTCGGATATGCGTGGATGAGTTTGTGCCACAACAGTGATTTTGCGTATATTCCAAGAGCCATTGCACTTCTTGCAATATATTTCTATATGGTTTTCATAATAGGATATGTTGCTTCAATCGTAAATTACCCTACTAAAAAGCAATTATATTTTCTGTTACCTTTATCAATACTTGGTATCATTTCGTGGACGCAAATTATCAGAAAGGGTGTCGTTACATTTGTTGAGACGCCTTGGGGATACTGGTATTACAGCAAAATGTCATACGCAAGAATGCTGCAGGTAATTTGTGTATTAATCGGATTAATTGATTATTATTATATTCTTTATGTAGGATTTAAAAAGGCCAAGTCAAAGCGTGAGAAATACGTATTAAAGAAATTCGGACTATTTGGACCGATTCTTTTGACAGGATATACATTTGACACGTTGATTCCAACTGTTTTTAATATACCTGCCATTCCGGGAAGTGGTATAGCTGCTTTTATTGCATCGATGATTCTTTTCTATGTTGCAACAATTAACAGACTTCAGGGCCTTTCTGTAGAGAACGTATCGCAGTATGTATTTAGCGACGTCAGAGTACCTGTAATCATTACAGATGTTGATAATAAAGTCGTTATGTGTAACAGCTTTACTCACGAATTCTTAAATGTTGACAAGGTTGATATTATCGGCAAAGATATTTCGCAATACTTAGAGGCAAGTGAAGATGATTCATACTTTGTAAAGAGCAGTAATGCAAAGGCAGGAAAAGGAAGCCTTAAAATCAGGAAAGAGTGCGTTCCTGAGAGCACGGACATTATCGACAAATTTGGCGAAAAGCTTTATACAATTTATTTTTTAAGAGATATTACCGAAGAACGTAAAGCGTTTAAGCTTATGCAAAAGAGCAAGGATGAAGCGGAAAAAGCAAACCGTGCAAAGAGTGACTTCCTCGCTAACATGAGCCATGAAATCAGAACACCTATGAATGCAATTATCGGAATGAGTCAGATTATCCTTGATAACAACGATACCTCAGAAAGCGTTGCAACACAGGTTAATGAAATAAAGATTGCCGGAACAAATCTGTTGGGAATTATTAATGACATACTTGATATGTCAAAGATTGAAGCCGGAAGAATAGAGCTTATCAAAGACGATTATGAGCTTCCGATACTTATTCACGAGATCAGTTCGGTAATAAGCGCAAGACTAATTAAGAGTAATATTTCTTTCGTACTTGATGTTGATCAGACGTTACCTAGGTTTCTTATCGGTGATGTAGGCAGAATACGTCAGATTCTTATGAACGTACTCGGCAATGCAATTAAGTACACAAATGAAGGAAGTATTACATTAAAGGTCGGTTGGAATCATTATGAGGATGCACCTGACATTACGTTTGATGTATCTGATACCGGTATCGGAATCAAGCCTGAAGATATAGATATGATCTTTGGAAAGTACAATCAGGCTGACAAAAAGAAAAATAAAAAGATTCAGGGTACGGGACTTGGTCTTGCAATAAGCCGGAATCTTGCGATACTTATGGGCGGTATGATTACCGTGGACAGTGAATACGGAAAAGGAAGCACATTCCATATAGTAATATGTCAGGATAATTCTAAGGGATATATTCCGATAGGCGAGAAGACAGCGAAAGAGCTTCAGAGTAAAACTTTCGTAATCCCGATTAAGAATGAAGTAACTATCACAGAAAAGCCTGATATGAAAGTTCTTGTTGTTGATGACAGTAAGGTCAATATTTTAGTTGCAACAGGACTTCTGAAACGATATAAAATGCATATTGATACTGCATTAAGCGGAATGGAAGCAATAGAAATGGTTAAGGAGAATGACTATGATATTGTATTCATGGACCACATGATGCCTGAAATGGACGGCGTTGAGACTATGTTAAAAATACGAGAGCTTGGCGTCAAATATGTCGACCTTCCTATAGTTGCATTAACTGCGAACGCAATTCGTGAATCAAGGGACGCACTGATTTCGCAAGGATTCCAGGATTTCCTTGCAAAGCCTATTAATCTTAGGGAGCTTGACAGAGTAATTAATCAGTGGGGAATAAAATAAGCCGGTTTGCCCCGGCTTATTTTATTGAAAGAAATGCAATAAGCGTTCCCCGCTTAAGGCCTGAATTTCTGTGTGAGAACAGAGTATTCGGATTGCATTTGGTACAAAGGTTAGGAAGCATAATGTTTTCTTCCCTAACACCTGCTTCAAGAAGCACGATTTTATTAGCTTCCCAAAGGTTAAAGCTGTACTTAATATCATTCTTTTTAGTATAAATCCTGCTGTAGTCAGATTCCTTAAAACCTTTTCTTGCCTCGATAATCATATCTTCTTCAACTTCAAAGCATTCAGGGCATATTGAAGGACATATTGTTACATAAAGGTCTTTTGGATTGGTGCCATAGCTTTCGCTCATAAGTGTAATTGCATTCTGACTTATTCTTCCAACAGTACCTCTCCAGCCTGAGTGACAAAGACCTATTGCTTTATTAACGGGGTCGACAATTTGAATAAGAGAACAGTCTGCACTGAATGCAAATAATGTTGCTCCTTTGACATTTGTAACAACACCGTCAACACCCTGAAAGTCGCACCCCTTTTCTGAAATGCTTCTATACTTGTGGTCTTTAGATAGCTTCACAACTGTATTGCTATGCACCTGCTTAGTAGTAACTATTTTATCAATGTCGATACCACAAGCCTCGCAAAATATCTTATAGTTCTCATACACGTTGTTCGTATCATCATAGTCGTTATATGCAAAATTCATAGTGCTGCATACACCCGTACTGACGCCGCCAAGACGCGTGGATACGCCGTTATTAAGCCAGGTAAAGTCATCAAATATAGGAGATGTAAGATATACCACTTCTCCCTTTTTTATAACATTTAACCGCTTATCATCAGAATACCATTTAAAGTCATACTTCATAATTTAATCCGTTTATAATATTAGTTTTTAATAAATAATAAATATGATACAATATAAAGGTTATATATATTAAATTATACCATATATAGACAGGAGAAATGTGTAAATGAGTATAAAAATTAAAAAGGGGATTTTAGCGGTAATAATATTTCTTACAGCATTTATATATTCAGAAGATGTATATGCTGTTGATTACGAAACGGCGTTACAGCTTCAGCAGATTGCAAATGAAAATTACTACGCCGTGCTTAATCAGCAGCAGGCAGCAGCAAATATGGCACAGGCAGCGCTTAAAGCTCAGCAAAACGCAGCACAGGAAGCGCTTCAGGCTCAGCAAAATGCAGCACAGGCAGCACTTAAAGCACAGCAAAGCGCAATGGAAGCAGCACTTAAGGCTCAGCAAAGTGCAACGGAAGCTGCAACTGCAATACAGCTTGCAAGCCTTACAACTCCTCAGGTTGATGTAGTGTGTGATACTAACTGTTCTGAACAGAATGCTATGCTTTATGGAAAGTTTTATCCTGACTTTGTACTTGTTGATTTAAGCGAACAGAGAGCAATTTTTTATAAAAACGGAATGAGAGTACTTGCTGATAACTGTGTAACGGGAGATGCTAAAAAAGGCTATCACACAACTGTCGGAATTCATCAGATAACATTTAAGGATACGAACAGAACACTTAAAGGTTCATACGGAGAGGCATTTGTAAAATACTGGATGAGATTTACTGCCGGCGGACAGGGACTTCACGATGCAGGCTGGAGAAGAAACTTCGGAAGCCAGATATATGTATCAAACGGTTCGCACGGCTGTGTTAATCTTCCACGTGAAACAGCAGCTACAATTTTTGCCAATTCATATGTCGGAATGCCTGTAATTGTTGAGAACTAAAATCAGGTATAAACTATTCTGTAAATGCGCCGATATATAGAATAAGAAGCAGTATCTGTTCTTTAAGAAAGGATTCTTTGGAAGGATATTAAAAGCGCGTTATGTAAGAAAGGATGGAACCTAAAATGGACTTGAATTTTATTAGTGCCGTTACAGCGGCAACATCAGCATATGAGCCGGTTGAGACAAAATCCTCATCTGCCGAATCAGAAAAGAAGACAGCGACTAAATCAGAGACTAAATCCGAATCTAAAACTGAAGTAAAAGACGAAGGTGCGGTATTTGAAAAATCACAGGGCGTTGAGAAAAAGGCTACATACTCGATAAATAAAATGAGTGCGGAAGAGAGAGCCGCATTTGTGCAGCAGCTTAAGGATGATCAGGCTGCACAGAAGCAGAGCTTCATAGATATGGTAACTCAGATGTTCAGAGGTCAGGGTAAAGCAATTGCCACAGCAAATGCCTCAGATGATAATTCACTCTGGAGAATGCTTGCAAGCGGAAACTTTACGGTAGATGCGAACACTAAAGCACAGGCTCAGAAGGATATAGCTGAAGACGGATACTGGGGAGTAACTCAGACATCACAGAGATTGTTTGATTTTGCAAGTGCACTTGCAGGAGATGACGTCGACAAAATGAAAGAAATGCAGAAAGCAATGGAAAAGGGATTTAAGGAAGCAACAGGAGCATGGGGCAAAGATCTTCCTGAAATTTCATCAAAGACATTGGATGCTGCCAACAAATTATTCGAAGATTATTACAAATCTAAAGAATCGGAAAAGGTTGAAGAACAGGTATAAAATAACGGAATATAAATTGTAACACCCGGGGTATCCCCGGGTGTTATTTTTCGGAGTTGATGGGATTCGAACCCATGTGCCCGTGAAGGCTAACGCATTTCGAGTGCGCCCCGTTATGACCACTTCGATACAACTCCACATTGTATAATATGACTTTTGAGATTATAATACAATGAGGTGACAATAGTCAATCTGGATAAGGAAAAGCATAATTTAGAAAGGGTATTATTTATGAAGAGAGTAGGATTTCTTACAAGTGGCGGAGACTGCCAGGCGCTTAATGCGGCAATGAGAGGTGTTGCTAAGGCACTTATTAATACTTTAGGACCTGATGGAGTTGAACTTTATGGTTTCCTAGACGGATATAAGGGACTTATTTACAGTAATTATAAGCAGCTTACAGCTAAAGATTTTTCCGGAATACTGACTCTTGGAGGAACAATACTTGGTTCTTCCCGTACTCCGTTTAAGACAATTAAAGACCCTGATGAGAATGGTGTTGATAAAGTGGCCGCTATGAAGCAGAATTACTACAAGCTTAACCTTGACTGCCTCGTAATTCTTGGTGGAAACGGTACTCATAAGACAGCCAATTTATTAAGAGAAGAAGGATTAAATATCATTACTCTTCCTAAGACAATTGATAATGATCTGTGGGGAACAGATATGACATTCGGATTCCAGTCTGCAGTTAATATTGCATCTGATGTTATCGACTGCATTCATACAACAGCTTCTTCACACAGTCGTGTATTCATAGTAGAAGTAATGGGACATAAGGTTGGATGGCTTACACTTAACGCCGGAATTTCAGGCGGAGCAGATATCATCCTTATCCCTGAGATTCCATACGACATTGATAAGGTAGTTGAAGCAATCAACGAGAGAACACGCCGTGGAAGCAAGTTTACTATTCTTGCAGTAGCAGAAGGTGCTATCTCAAAGGAAGATGCAGCACTTTCTAAGAAAGAATACAAGGCTAAAATGGCAAATTATAAATACCCTTCTGTATCATATGAGGTTGCAGAACAGATTAGGGAGAAGACAGGAATCGAAGTAAGAGTTACGGTTCCGGGTCATATGCAAAGAGGCGGAGCACCTTGTCCTTACGACAGAGTATTTGCTTCACGTTTGGGAACAAAGGCTGCCGAGCTTATTTTACAGGGTGATTACGGATATATGGTAGGTATTAAGAACAGAGAACTCGTTAAGGTTCCGCTTGAAGATGTTGCCGGAAAGCTTAAAGAAGTATCACCTGATGCACCGATTATTCATGAAGCTAAAATGCTTGGAATCTCATTCGGAGCATAGTTAATTTGAGGTAAGTAATGGCATATACAGCTTTATACCGCAAATGGCGTCCTAATGTTTTTGATGATGTAAAAGGACAGGACCATGTGGTAACAACGCTTAAAAACCAAATAATAGCAGACAGAATCGGACACGCATATTTATTTTGCGGAACGCGTGGTACAGGTAAGACTACAATTGCCAAAATATTTGCAAAGGCTGTCAACTGCGAAAATCCGGTTAACGGAAGTCCCTGTTGCAAGTGTGCGATGTGCAAAAGCATCTCAGAAAACAGAAGCATGAATGTAATTGAAATCGATGCTGCGTCAAACAACGGTATCGATAATATAAGGCAGATACGAGAAGACGTTAAGCACTCACCGATTGAAGGTAAATACACGGTATATATTATCGATGAGGTTCACGCTCTTTCGGATGATGCGTTTAACGCATTGCTTAAGACACTTGAGGAGCCGCCTTCATATATCATTTTCATTCTTGCGACAACCGAAGTACACAGCATTCTGCCTACAATTGTCTCCCGTTGTCAGCGTTTTGACTTTAAGAGAATAAGTGTTGAGACAATAACCGCAAGACTTACTGAATTAGCAGAGCTTGAAGGAATTAAAGCTCCTGAAAAGGCACTTAAATATATAGCTAAAGCGGCAGACGGCGGTATGCGAGACGCTCTTTCAATGCTTGATAAATGTGTATCTTATTATTACGGGCAGGAGCTTACATATGATAAAGTACTGGAGGCACTTGGAGCTGTTGATACGGAAATCTTCTCGGACCTTTTTAGGAATGTCTTTTTCGGAAATGTTAAGGCAGCAATCAAGATAGTCGAACAGGTCGTGTTCGAAGGACGTGAATTAAGCCAGTTTGTGAATGACTTCACGTGGTATCTGCGTAATCTTATGCTTGTTAAGACATCAGATAACGACATTGAAGAAGTGCTTGATGTTACTACTGAGAGCTTTGCAAAGATGCGACGTGAGTCTGACGCTGTCGAATTAGATGTAATTATGAGATACATTCGCGTATTCTCAGAGCTTTCGGGCAGTATCAAATTTGCTTCACAAAAGCGTATTATGCTTGAAATGGCAATAATAAAGCTGTGCAAGCCTTCAATGGAAAATGATACAGAGTCTTTGGCTGACAGAATACGTCAGATTGAGGAAAAGCTTGAAAACGGTGTTTTTGCAGTAAGGAATGACACTGCTGCCAATATTGATAGCGATACGGATACGCAGGTTGAGAAAAAGCCTGTTAAAAAGGAAAAGGCAGAGCTTCCAAAAGCATTATCAGATGATGTGAAGAAAGTACCTTCACTCTGGCATAAGATAGTCCCTAAGCTTAAGGATGATTTTGCAAGAAGCATGTTTTCTCAGGTAAATTTCACTGCGACTAGAGATAATATGCTTACAATCGTAATGAACAACACTATTACGGCATCGATAATCAACAGAGACGGAATGAAGGATGAGCTTAATAAGGCTATTGATGAGGAAGTTGGAGCACATGTTGAAATAGAAGTTATCGGTCAGTCGGATAAGGAAAGATTTTCAGATACATATACGGATTTAAGAAGTATATCAGAAGCTTTAAATTTTGAAATAGAGGAGGAAGATGATAATGGCTAAAAGAGGAGGATTCCCGGGCGGAATGGGAATGCCGGCTAATATGGGAAATCTTATGAAGCAGGCACAGAAAATGCAGCGTCAGATGGAAGAGACTCAGAAGGAGCTTGAGGCAGCAGAATTCAGTGCAAAAGCAGGTGGCGGTGCAGTAGAAGTTATCGTTACGGGTGCTAAGCAGATTAAGAGCATAAAGTTAATGGAAGAAATAGTTGATCCTGATGATATTGAGACATTAGAGGATTCAATTGTGGCAGCAGTTAATGAGGCACTTAAGGCTGTTGATGAAGCCTCTTCGTCTTCAATGTCAAAGCTTACAGGCGGCCTTGGAATGGGAATGCCGTTTTAATTTAATTTAGAATTGAGGGAATAAGGGGATGGATTCGTACAGCGGATATATTAACAGGCTTATCGCCGAACTGTCTGTATTGCCCGGAATCGGTAATAAATCTGCGCAAAGACTTGCCTTTCACATCATCAACATGCCAAAGGAGAGCGTTGAGAGAATGGCAAATGCAATGGTTGATGCAAGAAATAATATCAGGTATTGCAAGGAATGTCTGACACTTACGGATAAGGAAGTGTGTCCGGTATGTCAGGATAAGAGCAGAAATCATAAGCAGATAATGGTTGTTGAAAACTCAAGAGACATGAGTGCATATGAGAAAACGCATAAATATGAAGGCGTTTATCATGTGCTTCACGGTGCGATTAACCCAAGTATGGGAATCGGACCGTCAGATATAAAGCTTACTGAGCTTTTAAGGCGTCTTCAGTCAGATGTTGATGAAGTCATAATTGCAACTAATTCCAATATTGAGGGCGAGACGACAGCAATGTATATAAGCAGGCTTATTAAGCCTACAGGAGTCAGGATAACAAGAATTGCATCGGGAGTTCCTGTTGGCGGTGAACTTGAGTATATAGATGAAGTGACTTTATCAAGGGCACTGGATGCAAGAGTAGAATTATAGTTTAAAGGAGAAAGTAATGGGAGTAACAGTTAAAACATTCGGAAAGACAAAAGACAAGCAGCACATTTTCTTATACACAATTAAGAACAAAAACGGAATGAGTGCATCCGTGACAAACTTCGGTGCGATTTTGGTTAACCTTTTCGTACCTGATAATAATGGACAATTTGAAGATGTTGTTCTTGGACTTGAAAAGGGAACAGACTACTACAAAAACGGCAGCTTTTTTGGTGCTACTGTAGGAAGAAATGCTAACCGTATCGGTAAGGCTTGTGCAAAGATTGACGGCAAGCTCTACAAGTTCCCGGTTAATGACGGACCTAACAACCTTCATACAGACTTTGAGGTTGGTATGCATATGAAGCTGTGGGATGCTGTAATTTATTCTGACAGCGTTGAATTTACTACATTATCACCTGATAATGAGGCAGGCTTCCCTGGTAACCTTAAGATGAAGGTTACATACACATTAAGAGAAGACAATGCAATACAGATTTCATATGAAGGTGTCAGCGATAAGAAAACAATTATCAATATGACAAACCATTCATACTTCAACCTTTCAGGTCATAACGCAGGAAATATTGAAAACACTGAGTTGAAGCTTAACTGCTCAAAGTTTACTCCTGTAGTTAAGGGTGCAATCCCTACAGGTGAGCTTAAGGATGTTGAAGGAACTGTTTTTGACTTCAGAGAATTTAAGACAATCGGCCAGGATATTAACGCAAAGGAGCAGCAGCTTAAGCTTGTAAAAGGATATGATCATAACTTCGTAGTTGATGGATATGACGGAACTGAAAAGTTAGTAGCGGTTGCAAAAGCAGGCGGAAGAACAATGGAAGTATATTCAGATCTTCCGGGAATCCAGTTTTATGCAGGTAACTGCATCGCTAAGCAGAAGGGCAAAGATGGCGTTAAGTACACAAAGAGAAGCGGATTCTGCTTAGAAACACAGTATTTCCCTGACAATGTAAATCAGGATAATTTTAAGAAAGCAATATTTGATGCTAACGAATTGTATAAGACAACAACTGTATACAAATTCGTTCAGTAATGAGGAATTTAATTAATGAGTGAAGATTTAAAGAGTAAGATCTTTAAGGAAAAGGAGCTTACTTATAAAGAAAAAAGAAGACAGAAGGCAAAAGAGAAACGTCAAAAGGACCAGATGTCTGTTACGATTTTTGGACTTATTGTATACTCAATTGCCTTAATCGGAGTTGTAGTATTATCATATGTAGGCTTTAAGTCTGTAATTAATAATTTAAAAGAGAAGCAGGCTGTAGTAGAAGAGGCAGAAAAAAAGGCTTTAGAGGAAGAAGATAAGAAGAATAAAGAAGAAGAGGAACAGGCCCTTCTTGAAGAGAAACAAAAGGAAGAGGAAGAGCAAAAAAAAGAAGAAGGCACATATAAAGATGCTGTATTTTCAGTAATTGAGAATGTTAATGACCCGGGAAATGCTTTAGTTAATTCCTTTGATTTTGCAAGAAAAGCACTTACAAACGAATCCGGCAAATTAATGGATTATGAAGTGTATACAAATCCTGAGACAGGAAAGATTGCAAAGGTTACCTCAAGAGAAAACTGTGGCGATTTATTCGAAATAACGGATTATTACTATGATGATGACAAAATAAACTACATCGCACAGTACAGAGAAGATACTGATGTGCCAATAGATCTTTCATCCGATAAGATTGAGTCAAGATATTACTTTGGCAATGATAAAATGCTTAAGTACATATACTGTGAGGCGGGGAAAGCTACAGAGTATTCGGTTGATGACTTTAAATTATACAGTGAAGGTACTATCGAGCAGTATAAATACATGGAAAATATGATGCTCGAAAACTCAAAGACCGCGCTCAAAAATGCTTATGACCTTGAAGAAGAGGTTAAAATTTCAGGATATGTACAGGACGAGCTTAACTGTCCGCCACCTGATGTTACTAACGTTTCGCTTCTTGATAAAAACGGAAGGGTAATAAGTGAAACTAAGACAAACGACGACGGATACTATGAGTTCTATGTAAAGCCTGACGATTATGCGGAATATAACATAGACATTACAGGCCGTGATGACACAATTGGCACCAGAATCTATGGTATAAAAGCGGGCAAGGGTACTAAGGCGGTAGCCGTTGAAACTGCATATCTTGCATATTCTGTATATGAAACTGTTTATCCTACTACGATTTTTGTTAAGGATGCGGATGATTCAAATGTAGCATTAGCAAATGCGGACATTAAATTCAGATACGGAATCAACAATAAATACGGTGAGACATGTCTTAGCGGAAGACTTGGAGAGGCAGGAGAAATAATGCCTGCATTGAGAAGCGGTACATATACGATTGAAGTTATAAAAGACGGATATGCACCATGCTATGCGACATTCATTGTCAAGCAGGATCACACGGCAACAATCTGCTATGCGGTTAAGAAAGTACCTGAAGGTAGAATTAAAGCAGTTCTTACATATGAAACAACACCTCTTGATCTTGATTTGAGGTCATTTGATACATATGGAAGAAATGTCAGTAAATCATCAACTGACAGTGTAGGTATTACTACTGCGGAGACAATTACAATTAATGATGCAGATAGCGGAACTTATCCGTTCTATGTATCAAATTATGCCGATATCGCTACAAGTGACATGATGTCTTACAGAATGTCACAGTCAATGGCTAAAGTATACGTATATAATTCCGAAGGACTTATTGAAGCGTTTCCTGTTCCTGCAGGACATGCAGGCGTTGTATGGAGACCGTTTGAAATAAGAAATCACAAAGTTGTCACAATTGGCGATTATTATTCATATATTGTTGATGACTCATTGTTTAGAAAGAAGTAACACATGGAGGAAATATGAGTAAGTTTAAAGGAAGTGTACTTAAGCTTCTGGCAGCCATGGCATTAGGTGTATTTGCAGTTTTCTTAAGTTCTGATGTAGTAAAGGCTGATGCATATGCAGATGCCCTGCAATACCAGCAGGCACAGCAGGCGTTAGTAGCACAGCAGGCATTAGCTGCACAGCAGGCGCTTGAAGCTCAGCAGAAGGAAGCAAACAGAATTGCGCTTGAAGCACAGCAGGCGTTAATGGCACAGTATAATCAGGCAATCGCCGATCAGTATGCAAAGGCGCTTTTAGTGTATCAGGAAGCAATTGCAGCACAGGCAAGAGCCGTTCAGCAGTCATATATGCTTGCGTCAGTTCAGCAGCTTCAGAACGCTCAGTATACAAGCATGGTTCAACAGACAGGTCTTGACTATCAAAGTTATCTGTTAGACCGGTATCAGAAGTATCAGAAACAGGCACTTGCTGCATTTAAGGGATACGAAGGCATAAAATAAATAAAAAACGCAAGAAAATTAAAAAAAGTTCTTGCAATAGAGAAATAATGTGTTATAATCACTATTGCGTCTTGGAAAGGACGCAATAATGAGCGCGATTAGCTCAGTTGGTAGAGCACCTGACTCTTAATCAGGGTGTCCAGGGTTCGAGCCCCTGATCGCGCATCGTAGCACCGGTTTTGTGGATTATTCCATGGGGCTGGTGCTTTTTGTATGGTATGAATATTTAAGAGGTTTTTATGATTTTTGATACGCATGCACACTATCTTGATGCCCGATTTGACGAGGACAGACAAGATGTAATTTCATCGTTACATGATAATAATGTAGCCTGTGCGGTTGAAGTATCCGCGGGAGTTGACGATTTTTACGATATTATCTCATTAACTGAGAAATATCCGTTTATGTATGGGACAATCGGAGTACATCCAAGTGAAGTTGATAAGCTGAATGATGAGTGGCTTCATAAGATGGAGGAGCTTGCAGCAAATGATAAAATTGTCGCAATAGGCGAAATCGGACTTGATTATCATTTTGACGATGACCCTGAGCCAACAGTACAGAAAATGTGGTTTAAAAAGCAGATTGAGCTTGCACAAAAAGTAAACCTTCCGCTAATAATTCATTCAAGAGATTCTGCAAAGGACACACTTGATATATTAAAAGAGACTGATGCAGGTAAAACAGGCGGAGTTATTCATTGCTTTTCATACAGTAAGGAAATAGCGTTAGAATGTGTTGATATGGGATTTTACATAGGGCTTGACGGACCTGTAACATTTAAAAACGGCAAAAAGGCAAAAGAGGTTGCTAAGACAGTGCCGATTGAGAGACTGGTCGTTGAGACAGACAGTCCTTACATGGCACCTGACCCGATTAGAGGGACAAGAAATTTTTCCGGAAATCTTAAATATATTATTTCTGAGATTGCATCATTACGGGATATTCCATATGATGATATGGAGAAGATTTTATTTGACAACGCGAGGGCACTTTACAGACTGGAGGACAAATGTCTGAATTAAGCAATTTTAAAAATACGCAGGAAATAATTAAAAAGCACAACTTCTCCATACAGAAGAAGTATGGACAGAACTTTTTAATTGATGAGCATGTGCTTAATAAAATAATAGCGGCAGCAGAGCTTAGTAAGGATGACTACGTAATTGAAATCGGTCCTGGAATCGGAACAATGACTGAGCGCATGGCACCCGAATGCAGGCACGTTACTGCAATAGAAATCGATAAAGAGTTAATTCCGATTCTATCAGAGACTTTGTCCGGATTTGATAATGTCGATATCATTAATGAAGACGTGTTAAAGGTTGATTTAAATAAGCTTATTGCTGAGAGAAACGATAATAAACCGGTTAAGGTTGTTGCAAATCTGCCATATTATATTACGACGCCGATAATCATGTCTCTTCTTGAAAATAAAATTCCGATTGATACAATAACAGTTATGGTTCAAAAGGAAGTTGCAGACAGAATGATGGTAGGACCTGGAACTAAGGATTACGGCGCATTATCGCTTGCCGTTCAGTACTATGCAAAGCCTTACATCGTTGCAAATGTTCCGATGAACTGCTTCATTCCAAGACCAAATGTCGCATCGGCTGTAATACGTCTTACATGTCATAAAGAGCCGCCTGTAACAGTAAAGGATGAAAAGCTTATGTTTAATCTTATCAGGGCAAGTTTTAACCAGAGGAGGAAGACATTAATTAACGGTATTTCCAATTTCTCCGGGTTATCATATACAAAAGAGCAGGTTGCCATGGCACTAAACAGTATCGGCCTAAGTGAAAATATAAGAGGCGAGGCACTTGATCTTGAAAAATTTGCAAAACTTTCTGATGCATTACTTGAAACATAAGGTATATATTTGGTATAATCAATTAGTTGAAAAGCCGGGGTGTGGCTCAGCTTGGTAGAGCGCTTCGTTCGGGACGAAGAGGCCGCGTGTTCGAATCACGTCACCCCGATTTTTTTATTTTATTGTGTCACGTAGCAGGCACTGCATTAAATCATTTTGATTCACTTGTAATATGCATATACGTGATTTTGAATGTTTTTTGGAGGCGTTTAAATGAATGTACTTGTAATTAACTGTGGAAGCTCATCGCTTAAGTATCAGCTCATTAATTCAGACTCAAAGGAAGTATTGGCTAAAGGTCTTTGTGAGAGAATCGGAATAGAAGGTTCGGCAATTACCAACCAGTCAAAGGGATGCGACAAGATTACTAAAGAAATCCCAATGCCTGACCATAAGAAGGCTGTGGAGCTTGTAATCGAAGCACTCACAGATGAAAAGACCGGTGCAATTAAGTCTCTTTCAGAAATTGATGCCGTTGGACACAGAGTTGTTCATGGCGGAGAGAAGTTTGCAGAAGCCGTATTAATTGATGATGACGTAATCAAGGCAATTGAAGAGTGTAACGACCTTGCGCCACTTCACAATCCTGCTAACTTAATCGGAATTTCTGCCTGCAAGGCATTAATGCCTCAGGTTAAAATGGTAGCGGTTTTCGATACGGCATTCCATCAGACAATGCCTTCTAAGGCATATCTTTATGGTATTCCATATGAATATTATGAAAAATACAGAGTGCGCCGTTACGGATTCCATGGAACGAGTCATTCATTTGTTTCAAAGAGAACGGCTGAAATATTAGGAAGAGACATTAATAACTTTAAGGTTGTTGTGTGTCATTTAGGAAACGGAGCATCGATTTCAGCTGTACTTAACGGTAAGTGTGTTGATACTTCAATGGGACTTACTCCGCTTGAAGGACTTATAATGGGAACACGTTCAGGTGATATTGACCCTGCAATTATTGAATTTATCTGTAAGAAAGAAAACATCTCAGTTGAAGATATGAATACAATACTTAACAAGAAGTCAGGTGTACTCGGACTTTCAGGTATTTCAAGTGATTTCAGAGACTTGTTATCAGCAAGTGAAGAAGGTAATAAGAGAGCTACAGACACACTTGACACATATTCATATCATGTTGCCAAGTATATCGGTTCATATATCACTGCAATGAACGGAGTTGATGCAATTGTATTCACAGCAGGTGTTGGTGAGAACAACGCATCAGTCAGAAAATCGGTTATGGAATACTTTAAGTATTTAGGTATAGAAATAGACGATGAAAAGAATAAAATAAGAGGTGAAGAAATCGAAATTTCTACAGAATCTTCACCGATTAAGGTTATGGTTGTTCCAACTAACGAGGAACTTGCAATTTGTGAAGAAACGGTTGCTCTTGTAAAATAACAGCTTTATGAGTAGCACGCGATGCAATCATAAGGAACATAAATGGTATTAGATAAATCTCGCATACAAATTAAACTTCCGGATAAGGTTAAGCTCATCATTGATACGTTAAATGATGCCGGCTTTGAAGCCTATGCCGTAGGTGGCTGTGTGCGAGATTCTGTTTTAGGGAGAAATCCTAAAGATTGGGACATAACTACATCTGCTATGCCTAATCAGGTTAAAAAGCTCTTCAGACGTACAATAGATACAGGAATACAGCATGGAACCGTCACAGTTATGTTTGCCGATGTCGGATATGAAATCACGACATACAGAATCGACAGCGAATATGAGGATATGCGTCATCCTAAGGAAGTGATTTTTACAGACAGGCTTGTGGAAGATTTAAAGCGCCGCGATTTTACGATAAATGCAATGGCGTATTCGGATTCTTCGGGACTCATTGATGAATTTGACGGATTAAGCTGTATCGAATCAAAAACTCTTAAGGCAGTCGGAAATGCCGGTGAGCGATTAAGTGAAGATGCACTTAGAATATTAAGGGCTTTAAGGTTTAGTGCAGAGCTTGATTATGAAATGGACTCAGAGCTTGAGAGCGCAATCAGTGAGTTAGCCGGAAATTTGTCAAAAATAAGTGCCGAGAGAATTGCAACAGAGCTAATCAAGCTTCTTAAATCAGATCATCCCGACAAAATAAGAAGGGCTTATGAGCTTGGCGTTACAAAGGTAATTCTTCCTGAATTTGATTTATGTATGGATACTTTGCAGAATACAAAGCATCACATTTACTCGGTCGGTGAGCATACAATACATTCACTTATTGAAATAGATAAGTTTAAGGATCAATTTGATGAAAGAGAAAATAAAATATTAAAGCTTACAATGCTCTTTCATGATTTTGGAAAGCCATCGTGCAAAACAACCGATGAAAATCAAACGGACCACTTTAAGCAACACCCTGAAGCATCCGAAAAAATAGCCGTTAACATTATGAGGCGCTTAAAGCTTGATAACGATACAATCGAAAATGTAAGAACATTAGTCAGATTGCATGATTTAAGACCTAAGCTTACTGATGAAAGCGTCAGAAGACTAATAGTTAAGGTCGGGCTTAGCAGAATGGAAATGATGCTTAAAGTAAGAACTGCCGACATGCTTTCACAGAGTGAATATTTAAGGGAAGAAAAGCTTTTGTACATTGCAGAGCTTGAAAAAAAATACCGTGAGATAATCCTTAGAAAAGATTGTCTTTCTATAAAAGACCTGCAAATTAAAGGCAGAGATTTAATTAATTCAGGAATTAAGGAAGGCCCTATTCTTGGTGAGATATTAAAGGCGCTTTTAGACGATGTTCTTATTACGCCTTCACACAATAATTACGATTACCTTTTGGAAAAGGCATTACAGATTGAGAAGGATTTAAGGTGACGTTTTGAAAAAAATGGTAGTACCTACAATTGCATTACTTGTATTTGCATCAGTATTGTTTTTGCTTGTAGCAAAGGAATACTCTGAGAAAAAGCGCTTAAGTAATCCAATTTACTCACAGAGTAAGGAAAATGGGAGCGAAGATTCTGATAATGCGGAGAGTACAGGAGATGAAGACCTTGTTGTAAATAAGAAAAGACTTACGGCAAGTGATACATGCATCGTAATAAGTAAAGATGCGGAAGAAAAGAAAATTACCTTAAGGAATATTAAGGGAGGCGATGATAAGGCTTTGTCATATGACGGGAAGACAGAGTTTTTAACAAAAAACGACGGCCCTCTTACCGCAGCAGAAATTATGGTCGGTGATATTGTTGATATTGAATTTACAACATTTGATTCAAGACTTTCAAGGGTAAGCCGTTCTAAGGATGCATGGGAACTTAACAATATTGACAAATTCGAAATAGACGAAAAAGGAAAGACTATTAAGATTGCAGACGACCTTTATAAAATGTCATCAAATGCAATAATTGCATCAGGTGATAAAGTAGGGAAGTTATTAGACGTTACGTCACTTGATACAATTACAGTAAGAGGAATCGATAAGGATGTATATTCTGTTCAGATTGAAGAAGGACACGGATATATAAGAGTTACAAATGATTCATATTTTGTTGGCGGCTGGATAGAGATAGGTCAGGACATTATTACGATTCTTACGGAAGGAATGCTTATCCCGGTTCCTGAGGGAACATATGATATTAAGGTCACAAATAAAGGATATGTCGGAAGGGATACACTTAAGGTTACAAGAGACAAAGAGACAAAGCTTGACTTATCCAAGGCTGAGATTGAAGAGGTTGCAATCGGACATGTACTGTTCAAAATTTTTCCGGATTATGCACAGCTTTATGTTGATGGAATTATGACCGACTTTGAACAGAGAGTTCCGCTTGAATACGGGATCCACTCAGTAAGGGTTGAGCTTGCAGGATATGAGACTGTTCATGCCAATATAAGAGTAGGCTCCGAAATGGCTAACATTGCTATTGAACTTGATAAGGAAGAAAATTCAGATTCATCGAGTTCATCAAGCTCATCATCGAGTTCATCATCAAGTTCATCGTCGAGCTCATCATCGAGTTCATCATCCGGTGCTTCTTCAAGTTCGTCGTCTTCTACAGCTGACAGCAGTAACGTATCTGAAAATACGATAATTTCTGACAATAAGAAGATATATATAGAAGGACCTGAAGGAGTTGAAGTATATCTTGACGGAACATATATAGGAATTGCACCTTGCAGCACACTTAAGGTTACGGGAAGTCATACGATTACACTTTCCAAATCGGGATATGAGACAAAAAGCTATACAATTAATGTCGGAAACGACGGAAATGATCTTACAATGTCATTTTCGGGGCTTACGGCAGTTCAGTAATTATGGCTGTTAGTACGCATACAAAGTGATATATGATATAATGAAATAGGTGTGCGTTGTTAACATACTTCATATTTAGAGAATTAATATAGAAATGAAATGGATTAAACAAAGAGAAAATCAAATATTTTTTTCTGTTACGCTAGTGTCGATACTTGTTGCCATCAGTCCTTTGATTTCAAGGTACTGCCTTTTAGGACATGACAGTTCTTATCATATTTTAAGAATTGAAGCTCTTAAGCAGCAGATAGAAATGGGCAAGCCGTTTCTAAAGGTCAATCCTACTTACTTTGGAGGAATGGGCTATGCAAGCTCGCTTTTTTACCCGGATTTCTTACTGTATATTCCTGCATTATTAAGAGTATGCGGTTTTTCAATTAATAATTCTTATCATCTGTTCATGATTCTATGCGTAGTATTTTGCTATGCTGTAGCTTATTATTGCGGAAAGAGCATTTCCAAAAACAGATATATCGGTATTTTATCTGCCGTAATTCTCACGCTTTGCGCATATCACCTTGATGATATTATTGTCAGGGCAGCAGTAGGAGAATATACGGCCTTTATTTTTGTTCCGCTTGTAGTATACGGCGTGTACAATTTGTGCTTTGAGGATATGGATAAGCCGTGGATTCTAGGAGCCGGAATGGCATTTGTTCTTTTGTGCCACACGTTAAGTTTTGCAATGTGCATGATTTTTATCGTACTAATGCTATTACTTAATTTTGATGTATTTATTAAAAAGCCAAAGCTTTTACTAAAGCTTATTGTTACAGGACTTGTGACAATGTTTATAACGATTTCGTACTGGCTTCCGATACTTGAACAGTTTATGAGCACTACATTCTATGTGTCATACCCATGGATTGAGCCTGTTCAGGAGGCAGTAAAAGTCTCGGCTATTTTCGGACTCTCATTCCCGACACTTGGAATAGGGCTGTTTATTCTAATTATTCCAAGGGTTTTACTCTTCAGAAAAGAAGACGATTCAGTCATGAAATATGCCGATCAGTGTCTTACACTTGGAATTGCCTTCGCGCTTTTTGCTTCGGAAATTATGCCTTGGAAGAAATTAGGCAAAATCTTTTCAATGGTTCAGTTCCCTTGGAGATTTTATGTGATAAGCTCGGTACTATTTAGTATAAGCGCCGCGATTTATATTTACAGACTTGCAGGCTCGTTATGTCTTGGAGTATCAGATACACCTAAGGACTATGACAACGAGGAATATATTAACAGAAACGATAATTACGTCAATAAGTACGGAATAGTGCTTGCACTCGTACTTGCAATAATGACAATTACGACGATATTCACATATTCTAATCAGACAAGGGAATATTTTGATTTCAGCAATGACTATTTTGATTACAAGCCATATACGGCAACGGTAATAGCGGGAGAGTGGCTGCCTGAGAGTGTTGATAACGTGGATGACCTTTTAGAGACATGTGACAATGCATATGGTCCTAATGGTGAAGTGTTAAGCGTAACAAGAGATAAAAACACGTTAACTGTTGATATTGACAAGGCATGCACATGCGTTGACGTACCGTTTGTATATTATAAGGGCTACGTGGCACGTAACGAAGAAGGAATGAATATACGTGTCGATGGAAACGGAATAAACGGACTTACAAGAGTATATACAGGCGACTACGAAGGCAGAATTACTGTATCGTATGAAGGAACGATAATTCAGAAGCTTTCTAATATTCTAAGCCTTCAGACAACACTATTGATCGTGCTGATTGTTTATTCGTTTTACAGCATAAGAAGAGAATTATATTACACAAAATCCAAAGATTTGGATACAAAGGAGAGAGATAAATAATGAATATTACAGTACTTGCCGGTGGAATAAGTACAGAAAGAGATGTATCTTTGGTGTCCGGGATGGGAGTATACAAGGCACTTAAAGAAAAGGGATATAATGTAGTACTTATGGATATATTTCTTGGATATGAGGATGTTCCTGACAATATTGCAGATATATTTACACTTGATAGAGACTTTGCAGCAGAGATTAAGAGCATATCGGAGGATGAGCCTGAAATAGAAGCAGTAAAGGCATTGAGAAAAGATAAATCGAATGCTCTTTTTGGACCTAATGTAATTGAAATATGTAAAGCCTCTGATATTGTGTTTATGGCTCTTCACGGAGACTGCGGTGAAAACGGAAAGGTTCAGGCAACATTTGATCTTCTTGGAGTAAAGTATACCGGAACAGATTATTTATCATCTGCCCTTGCGATGGATAAGGAAATTACAAAGCTTGTATTTAAACAGAATGGAGTCAGCACACCGAACGGATATGTAATTCATAAGGGAGATGAAGTTAATGCTATAGATGATTTTCCGGTTGTTGTTAAAATTTGTAACGGTGGATCATCGGTTGGCGTATACATAGTTAATAACGAAGAAGAATACAAAGAGACTCTTGATAAAGCGTTTAAATACGAGGACAAGGTTTTAGTTGAGCAGTTTATTAACGGAAGAGAATTTACCGACTGCGTAATTGAAGGAGAAGCACTTCCTGTTGTAGAGATAGCCCCGAGTGACGGATTTTATGATTATAAGCATAAATACCAGGCGGGTGCCGCAGTTGAGACTTGCCCTGCTTTAATTCCTGAAAGTGTAACAAAGGCAATACAGGATGAAGCAATTAAGGCGTATAACGCACTTGGAATTAAGACTTATGCGCGCATGGATTTCATGATGGATGATAAGACAGGTAAAATTTATTGCCTTGAAGCAAATACACTCCCGGGTATGACACCTACAAGCCTTATTCCACAGGAAGCAAAAGCTATTGGAAAATCATACAGTGATTTGTGTGAATGGATAATCAGAATTTCGCTTGATAAGTATAAATAATATGAAAAATCTTACACTTGAAAATATAGCAAAGGCGTGTGGCGGCAAACTCTTCCTTGTTAACGGAGACGATGCAGAAAAAGAAGCGTCAAATATAATAATCGACTCAAGAAAATGCGAAAAGGACTGCGTTTTCATTGCAACAAAAGGTGAGAGAGTAGATGGCCACACATTTATTAAACAGGTGCTTGAAAAAGGAGCACTTGCAGCGATTTGTGAAAACGTACCTGATGATATTTGCGGCAACTATATACAGGTAGAAGATTCGTTTAAGGCATTAAAAGACATAGCTGAATTTTACAGGATGCAGCTTGATGTTAAGATTGTAGGAATCGCCGGAAGTGTTGGTAAGACAAGCACTAAGGAAATGGTTGCATCAGTACTTAAAGAGAAGTACAGCGTACAGAAGACTAAGGGTAACTTTAATAACGAAGTAGGCGTTCCGCTTACGATTTTTTCGATTAATGAATCGCACGATGTTGCGGTTGTAGAAATGGGCATTTCTGACTTTAATGAAATGAGCCGCTTATCTAAGATTGTTAAGCCTGATATTTGTGTTCTTACGAACATCGGTCCATGCCATCTTGAAAATCTTAAAGACCTTGACGGTGTTCTTAAGGCTAAGTCTGAGATATTTGAGTCAATGAATAAGAGAGGCTTTGCAGTATTAAACGGAGACGATGAAAAGCTAAGAACTATCAAACGGGTTAACGATAAGACTCCGATATATTATGGTCTGGATGATAAAAATGACATATATGCAAAGGACATTGAATCTAAAAGCATGCTATTTACTACATGCAAAATTTGCACTACGGATTCATGCTTTGATGTATGCATTCCGCTTCCGGGAAAGCATCATGTTTTGAATGCGCTTGCAGCCGCTAAGGTCGGTCTTTTACTGAATATGAGTGAAGACGAGATAAAAGCAGGAATTGAGTCTGTCAAGTCGACTGAGGGTAGAAGTAATATTATTGAGACTAACAAACACTACGTAATTGATGACTGCTACAACGCAAACCCTAAGTCAATGAAGGCTGCGCTTGATTTACTAAAGCTTGCAGAAGGCAAGAAAATCGCAATACTTGGAGACATGTTTGAGCTTGGTGAAAACGAAGAAGAGCTACATGCCAAAGTCGGGGAATATGTATCTATAGTAGACCCTGAACTGTTAATCTGTATTGGGAATTTATCGTCTAATATTTATGAAAAAGCAAATATATGCGGAAAAAAATATTATTTCGAGACGCTTGATGAAGTAGTGTGCAAAATATGTGAACTGACCGACAGCTTAATAGCTGACAATAATGAAAATGGAGTTAAACCTACAGTACTTGTTAAGGCTTCTCACGGCATGCATTTTGAAAAAATTGTCGAGAAACTAAAATTAAACTAACGGGAGAAGGGCATGGAATTAACAAAAAGCATTATTTTTAAAATTCAAAGCGGGGATTTTGATGACCGGCTTCTTGATATCTATGTAGATGAAAATGTACTTGACTATCAGAAGGAAAGGTACATTAAAGCAATTAAAAAATATGAAGAGCTATACGGAGAGGGTGAGGTTGAGATTTATTCGGCACCGGGAAGGTCTGAGGTTGGAGGCAATCACACTGACCATCAGAGAGGACAGGTGTTAGCATGTGGACTTAACCTTGATGTAATAGCTATCGTAAGTAAGACGGATGATAATATCATTAAAATCGTATCGGATGATTACAACATTAAGGATATTAATGTTAACGATCTTTCAAAAAAAGACTCAGAAGAAAACACATCAGAATCATTAATTCGCGGTGTAGCTAAGAGACTTAAAGATGAAGGCTACACAGTCGGCGGCTTTAAGACATTCATGACAAGCGATGTATTGAGAGGCTCGGGAATGTCTTCTTCAGCAGCATTTGAAGTTGCAATCGGAACAATTATTTCGGGATTATATAACAATATGGAGATTTCTCCTGTGTTTATCGCACAGGCAAGTCAGTATGCCGAAAATGTATATTTTGGCAAACCTTCAGGACTTATGGACCAGATGGCATCATCAGTTGGAAGTCTTGTTAACATTGACTTCAAAGATACAAAAAATCCTGTAATCAAGAAGGTTGATGTTGACTTTGCTAAATTCTCTCACAGCCTGTGTATCGTAGACACAAAGGGCTCACATGCCGATCTTACTCCTGAGTATGCCGCAGTTCCTATAGATATGAAGAAGGTTGCTGCATATTTTGGCAAGGAAGTATTAAGAGAAGTTGATGAAGATAAGTTTTATGCTAATATCAGCGATATAAGAGAAAAGGTCGGCGACAGACCTGTAGTCAGAGCTATGCATTTCTTCTTTGATCACAATACGGTTACTAAAGAAGTAAACGCACTTGAAGCCGGAGATTTTGAAGAGTTTAAGAAGCATATCAGTGCATCAGGAAACAGCTCATTTAAATATCTTCAGAATGTTTATCCTGCATCTGATGTAGCAAATCAGGGACTTTCTGTTGGACTTGGAGTCAGCGAAAGAATTCTTGCCGGTAAGGGTGCCGTAAGAGTTCACGGAGGCGGATTTGCCGGAACAATACAGGCATTCGTGCCAAACGACATGGTTTCTGAATACAGAGAAGAGATGGATAAGATTTTTGGTGAAGGTTCATGTCATGTATTAAAGGTTAGAAAATACGGTGGAATGAAGGTACTGTAATATGATTAATACTTATATAAGTGCACTTGCACAATATGCCGTTGACAGAGGACTTATCGAAGAGAATGAGCGCATTTATTCTATAAATATGCTTCTTGATGTGTTAAAGCTTGATGAATATAATCCTTGCAATGATGAAGACAAGGTTATAGCTCTTTCAAGTGATTTAGAAGCTATTTTACAATTCATCGATGACTATGCCTATGACAGAGGACTTATCGAAGAAAACAGCGTAGTGTATCGTGACTTATTTGACACAAGGGTTATGAACTGTTTCGTTAGGAGACCATCTGAGGTTATCCGCATTTTTAACGAAAAATATGCTGTATCTCCAAAAGAAGCAACGGATTTCTATTACGAATATTCCAAAAATTCAGATTATATAAGAACATACAGAATTGCTAAGGATATCAAATGGGTATATGAATCAGAGTACGGTGACATCGATATCACAATCAATATGTCTAAGCCTGAAAAGGATCCTAAGGCAATAGCTGCCGCAAGAAATGCAAAGCAGTCATCATATCCTAAATGTCTGCTATGCGTTGAGAACGAAGGATATGCGGGAAGGATTAATCACCCGGCAAGAGAGAATCACAGAATTATTCCGATTAAGATTTTAGGAAAAGAGTGGGGCTTCCAGTATTCTCCATACGTTTATTATAACGAGCACTGCATAGTACTTAACAGAGAACATACTCCGATGACAATAAACAGGGAAGTATTTGAGAAGCTGTTTGATTTTATAAGACAGTTTCCTCATTATGTGATTGCTACGAATGCAGACCTTCCGATTGTCGGAGGCTCGATTCTTTCACATGAGCATTTCCAGGGCGGTAATTACAGCTTTGCGATGTCAAGGGCAGTAATCGAGAAGGAAGTAGTGTTCAAAGGCTTTGAAGATGTTGAGGCCGGTATTCTTAAGTGGCCGATGTCGGTGATCAGAATCAGAAGCACAAGTCAGGAGAGGTTAGTTGATTTGGCGGACAAAATACTTGGCGCGTGGCGGGAATACACAGACGAGGAAGCTTTTATTTTTGCAAAAACAAATGGTGAACCTCACAATACAATAACACCCGCAGCAAGATTTGCTAACGGCAAATATGAGCTTGACCTTGCACTTAGAAACAATATTACTACTGAAGAAAGGCCGCTTGGCGTATACCATCCAAGAAACGAGTACCATCACATTAAGAAAGAAAATATTGGCGGCATTGAGGTTATGGGACTTGCTATTTTGCCATCAAGAATAAAGTCGGAAATGGAATTGCTTGCCCGTTGTATAATTGAAGGTAAGGATATTCGAAGCTTTGATGAGCTTTTAAAGCACGCTGACTGGGCAGAAGAATTTATCCCTAAATACGAAGGTAAAATCAATAAAGAAAATGTTGATGAAATACTGAAAGCAGAAATCGGAAAAGTATTTGTAAAGGTGCTTGAAGATGCGGGCGTATTTAAGCGTGATAAAAAGGGTCGCGAGTACTTCATGAAATTTATCGAGTCGGTCTAATATAGCAAGTATTATGTTGAAATCGGCTGATAATTCGTGATAGACTTAAAAATATTAAGTGTGAACTCTCCAAAGGAGATTAAAAGAATAAAAGGAAAGGATTATATCATGGACAATCTTGAACTTAAGAAAATTGCCAATGAAGTCCGCAAAGGAATTGTTACCGGCGTTCATGCAGCAAAAGCAGGACATCCGGGCGGATCTTTATCATGTGCAGACATTATGACTTACCTCTATTTTGAGGAAATGAACATCGATCCTAAGAATCCTAATAAGGAAGACAGAGATCGCTTTGTATTATCTAAGGGACATGTAGCTCCTGCACTTTATGCAACACTTGCAAACCGTGGATATTTCCCGGTTGAGGAGCTTACAACATTAAGAAAGCTTGGATCACACCTTCAGGGACATCCTTGCATGCAGCACACACCGGGTGTTGATATGTCATCGGGTTCTTTAGGACAGGGAATTTCTGTTGCAACAGGAATGGCTCTTTCAGCTAAGCTTTCAAATGATGATTACAGAGTATACACACTTTTAGGTGATGGTGAAATTGCTGAAGGACAGGTATGGGAAGCAGCAATGTTTGCCGGATTTAAGAAGCTTGATAATCTTGTTGTTATCGTTGATAACAACGGACTTCAGATCGACGGACGTATCGAGGACGTATGCGATCCTAACCCTATTCCTGATAAGTTCAAGGCTTTCAATTTCCACGTAATTGAGATTGATGGTCATGACTTTGATCAGATTAGAGCAGCTTTCAAGGAAGCTAAGGAAACAAAGGGAATGCCAACAGCAATTATTGCTAAGACAACAAAGGGTAAGGGCGTTTCATTTATGGAAGACCAGGCAGGATGGCATGGAAAAGCTCCTAACGATGAGCAGTATGCACAGGCTATGGCAGATCTTGAGAAAGTAGGTGAAGCAATATGTCAGAAGTAATTAAAATCGCTACCAGAACAAGCTACGGCAACGCATTAGTTGAGCTTGGTAATGAACATGACGATCTTGTAGTACTTACAGCTGACCTGGCTGCAGCTACAATGACAAGTATTTTCAATAAGGCACACCCTGACAAGCATATTAACTGCGGTATCGCAGAAGCTAACATGACTTGTATTGCAGCAGGACTTGCAGCAACAGGAAAGGTTCCGTTTGCATCTACATTTGCAATGTTCGCAGCAGGACGTGCATTTGAGCAGGTTCGTAACAGTATCGGATATCCACATCTTAATGTTAAGATTGGTGCTACTCATGCAGGTGTTTCTGTTGGTGAGGACGGCGCTTCACATCAGTGTAATGAGGATATTGCTCTTATGAGAACAATTCCGGGTATGGTTATTATTAACCCTGCTGATGATGTTGAGGCAAGAGCAGCAGTTAAGGCTGCATATGAATACAAGGGACCTGTTTATTTAAGATTTGGTCGTGCGGCAGTTCCTGTATTTAATGACGAAGCTACTTACAAATTTGAAATGGGTAAGGGTATCGTATTAAAGGAAGGTAAGGACGTAACAATTGTATGTTCAGGACTTACTGTACCTGAGTCAATGGAAGCGGCTAAGATGCTTGCAGCAGACGGAATTGACGCAGAAGTTATTAACATCCACACAATTAAGCCACTTGATGAGGATTTAATTGTTGCATCAGCTAAGAAGACAGGAAAGGTTGTTACAGCTGAAGAGCATTCAGTTATCGGCGGACTTGGTTCGGCAGTATGTGATGCACTTGCTGAGAAGTGTCCTACACCTGTTAAGAAGATTGGTATGTATGACTGCTTCGGTGAGTCAGGAACAGCAGCACAGCTTATTCATAAGTATGGTCTTGATGCAGAAGGCATATATAAAGTAACTAAGGACTTCGTTAAATAGTCTTTTATAATTACAAAATATATATTATATTAGAGGGGACGCTTTTAGCGTCCCTTCAATATATAGGGGAATACTATGGCAGACGAAGTAACGCGAGTTCAAAAGTTTGACGAAGAATTTGAAAAAAATGATAAGAAGTGGATGAAAGACCTTGCAAGGCACAGAAGGTTTGTTGTCTACAGAATAATTATTATAGTTGCTGCTATAGCAGGAGCTCTTTTTTTCATATACAACAATTACAAAAACATGGTTTATACTGACTATTCAATATTAAATACGATTCAGTATGAAGATTCTTCGGGTGCCAGATTCAAAAGATTCAACGGAAATGTGCTTAAGTACAGCCGTGACGGTGCGACTGCCTTCAACATGGATAACCAGATGCTTTTCAATCAAACATATGAAATGCAAAATCCGATGGTTGATATATGTGGTGATTATGTTGCACTTGGTGATTACAAAGGAACAAAGATATATATTCTGAACTCTGAAGGGCTTCAAGGCCAGATTGACACAACACTTCCTGTTCAGAGATTTTCTATTGCCGGCAACGGTAATATTGCGGTAGTTCTTGAAGAAGACGATGTTACGTGGGTTAAGCTATATAATAAGGAAGGCGAAGTTGTTGCAAGTGACAGAACAACAATGAAAAAAAGCGGCTTCCCGTTAAGTATGGACATTTCTGAAAACGGAATAATGCTTAACATTTCTTATATATATATCGACAGCGGTAAGATTTCATCATCTGTTGCATTTTACAATTTCGGCTCCGTAGGTCAGAACGAAATTGACAACCTTGTAAGCGGATACAATTATGATGATGAGACAATAACGTATGTTCAGTTTATGAATGCAAATACAGCATTTGCACTCGGCAACAAGACTTTCTCGATATTCAAGGGAGACCAGAGACCTGAGAGAGTATTTGAGGTTGCCTGCGAAGATGAAATTACAAGTGTATTTAATAATGAAAGCTATATCGGGCTCGTATATACACAGACATCAGATACAGAGCCATACAGAATTGATGTTTATAATACTGACGGCGAAATGATTTTATCTCAGCCGTTCAACCTTGATTATACAGACATACTATTTAATAAGAACCTGATGATTATATACAATGCAAATGAGTGTGTGATTTATGATACGAACGGCGTTGAAAAATACAACGGCCTATTCAAGAATTCAATTGTCACAATGGTACCAAACGGTAATATTACAAGGTACTTATTTGTGTCGGGTTCAAGAACGGATGATATTCAGTTAAAGTAATGGAAATAAATTATTTATTTATTGCTATAGTAGCGCTTATCGTTTATATGACGGTAAGAGGATACAGAAAAGGATTTTTAAGAATTGTAGTATCGTTTATAGGTATGGTTGCGATTATTATCCTTGCAAAAAAGGCAGCTCCTTTTGTCACTGATTACCTATATAATAATACAGGTGCATATGAGAAAATAGTGCTTGGAATAGAAGAGATGTTCAGGGAAGCAAATGAACAGTATGACAACTCTATTCCTGAGAACCAGATTAAGACAATCGATTCATACAATGTTCCCGATTCATTAAAAAACAGCCTTATTGTTAATAACACAACGCAAATGTACAAAACGCTTGTTGTAGATTTATTCGAGGATTATGTTTCTGCATATCTTGCAAATACTGCAATCAAGGCGGCAGGTTTTGTGCTTGCATTTATTGTGCTTATTATTGCATTTAAAGTCTTACTCTCAGTTGTTGATATTATTTCAAGGATTCCTATTATCAGAGGAATAAATCAATTTATTGGCGGATGCCTCGGGTTTATAGAAAGTCTCATTATTACCTGGGTGTTTTTCTTTGCTACGGTTATTTTCGTTGGAAACAAATCGGGCTCTGTAATATTTAAGATGATTGCAGATTCGGATTTCCTGACGCTTCTGTTTAATACGAACCTTTTACTTGATATTATATCTTAATCTTTCATATTATTTATGACTGTTTACCACGCTAAAGCACTGAACTCTTGGGGTATATAGACGATAAAATGTACTATATATAGTATGAAAATA
>SAMEA3663028__coassemble_91_pt1 | contig 42731 bp, 47 predicted proteins | sample SAMEA3663028__metabat2_high_PE_020 | metagenome-assembled genome bin SAMEA3663028 (sample SAMEA3663028) | pig gut metagenome | biome: pig gut; feature: pig-associated habitat; material: faeces | place: France | collected 2012
TTAAATCCGATCTGGGTATTGGCTTTGTACCAATGGATTTTCTGGAAAAGGAAAATAGGGAGAATCTGGTTATCCTAAACATGACACCTGATATTCCAACCAGAAATATATGTCTTCTGAAACGGTGTGACATTTCGTTAAGTCTAGCAGCTTCTGAGTTAGAACGACAGATAAAGGATAAGAAGAAAGAAAAATAGAATTCTGATGTGTCATGAAACACCAGATGAAGCAACAGCAACAGAATGTGAAGCATTTTGTTTGTAAATCGGGAAAATGGTGTAATGCTAATTGACGTTACGATGGGGAGGCTTGAGATAATGAGAAAATATATCAATAATGAAATTTAATGAGAAAATATGTTGACAAGAACAGTTAGTCATATTAAACTCAACATGGTTAGAAAAAACTAACTTATTTGATATTGTATTGATAAACAGCATACTACGGAGTGGAAAGGTATGGAAGAAGATATGAATTTAGCTGATGCAAAGATTGGAGAGGAATATATTGTGAAAGAAATTCAAACGGAAGATGAAGAATTAATATCATTCTTGTTTTCGCTTGGATGTTATAGCGGAGAACCTATCACTGTAATTTCCCACATTAAAGGCGGCTGTGTTGTTTCTATCAAGGACGCCAGATATAACATTGATACTGATTTAGCGAAAGCTATTTCAATATAAGATAGAGAAATTGTAAACGTAATTACCTATCAGATAGAAATGGTGAGTTTCTCACTATTTTTTTATGACCTATGGTTAGAATAAACTAACATTGATAAATTGAAACTAAAATATATCAAAGGAGGATTCATCATGAGAATCGCATTAGCGGGTAATCCCAATAGCGGAAAGACTACGATGTATAATGCTCTGACCGGAAGAAATGAAAAGGTCGGAAACTGGGCCGGTGTTACCGTAGAGAAGAAGGAAAGCCTAATCAAAAGGTCTTATTATGACGGAAAAGAAGAATTAGTTGCTGTAGACTTACCGGGAGCTTATTCCATGTCTCCATTTACATCGGAGGAAAGTATTACCAGTGCCTATGTAAAGAATGAGAATCCTGATGCAATTATTAATATTGTAGATGCTACGAATTTAAGTAGAAGTCTTTTCTTTACGTCGCAGCTTCTGGAACTAGGTATTCCTGTGGTGGTCGCGCTTAACAAGAGCGATATTAATGAAAAGAAGGATACCCAGATTGATGAGAAGGCTTTATCGGATAAGCTTGGCTGTCCTGTGATTAAAACAGTTTCCACGTCTTCCGATCATACCGGGTTAAAAGAGGTCGTGACAAAAGCGGCTTCTCTAAAGGGGTGTGAGCAAAAGGCTCCTTATGTGCAGGATAATATTGACTTACATAATAAAAGTGAAGTAGAGGCAGCAGACAGAAAACGTTTTGATTTTGCGAAGTCTATCGTTTCTGCTGTTGAAAAGCGTAAAGTCTTAACGAATGAGAAAAACGGTCAGGACAAAATTGATGCCGTTCTTACAAATCCATGGCTTGGTATACCGATTTTTGCATTAGTTATGTTTGGAGTGTTTTATATTTCGCAGTCTACCGTTGGAACATGGATTGCAGACTGGCTGGTTAGTTGGATTGAAGTCTTCCGGGAATGGGTAGCAGGTCTTGTAGAAAATGCAAATCCGTTCTTGCAGTCACTCCTTGTAGATGGAATTATCGGTGGTGTAGGCGCTGTTGTAGGTTTCTTACCACTAGTCATGGTAATGTACTTCCTGATTGCTCTTTTGGAAGACTGTGGATACATGGCAAGAGCAACAGTGGTTTTGGATCCAATCTTTAAAAGAGTGGGTCTTTCCGGAAAATCAGTTATCCCAATGATAATCGGTACAGGATGTGCCATCCCTGGTATTATGGCTTGTCGTACCATCCGTAATGAGAGAGAAAGAAGAGCTACAGCTATGCTCACACCGTTTATGCCATGCGGAGCCAAGCTTCCTGTTATTGCATTGTTTGTGGGTGCGTTTTTCCCGGATATATCCTGGGTAGGACCGCTTATGTACTTTGTTGGTATTGTTTTAATTCTCCTTGGAGCATTACTTATAAAAGCGATTACAGGATTTAAATACAGGAAATCTTTCTTCATTATCGAATTACCGGAGTATAAAATTCCAAGTTTGAAAAGAGCGACATTGTCTATGCTTAGCCGAGGAAAGGCATACATTATAAAGGCTGGAACCATTATTCTTGTATGTAATACGATTGTGCAGATTATGCAGTCCTTTGACTGGCATCTGCAGGTGGTTGAGGAAGGGATGGAAAATACCTCCATTCTTGCTTCAATCGCTTCCCCGATTGCAGTCATCTTAGCTCCAATCGTTGGTATAGTAGCATGGCAGCTTGCAGCAGCGGCAGTAACCGGTTTTATTGCGAAAGAAAATGTAGTAGGTACACTTGCGGTTTGCTATGGATTAAGTGCTTTTATTGATACAGAAGAGCTTGCACTTGTTGGTGATGGTAATGTGGTTGCATCCGCAATGGCAATTACAAAAGTTGCGGCTCTTGCTTACCTGATGTTTAACTTATATACACCACCTTGTTTTGCAGCACTTGGCGCCATGAACTCAGAAATGCAGAGCAAAAAGTGGTTATGGGGAGGCATTGCCCTTCAGCTGTCAGTAGGTTACACGATAGCTTTCCTGGTATATCAGATAGGTACACTGATTACAACAGGTAAGCTTGGAAATGGATTTGTTCCGGGACTTATTGCGGTGCTTGCTATGGTTGCTGTTTTAGTTGGACTTGTTCATAGAACGAATAAGCAGTTTGCATCAGAGTATGAATTAAAAAAGGCAGTATAAGTTTGACTGATATATAGATTTAAGTCAGAAAGGAGCTGCAAAGGAAAACTGTAATTGCCATACTGATAGCAATTAAGGCTATGCCTGCACTTCTTTTGTGCAGGCATTATGTAAAGAGATATTCTTATTGAAAATGTGAAAGGAGCTGAAATATGGAAAAGGACTTGATAAAATCGGAAAACAAATTAACAGCGAATTATCACAGGACAAGAATGCAGAAAGAAATGGTGTTACAGCGCCTAAAAGAAAACGGCTGCAGAATAACGAAACAGAGAAAGATTTTGTTAGATATTATATTGCAGGAGGAATGTGCGTGCTGTAAGGAAATATATTATAAAGCGACCTCTGTAGACCCTTCCATTGGTGTTGCTACGGTATATCGAATGGTTAATCTGTTAGAAGAAATCGGAGCCATCAGTCGAAAGAATATGTATCGTATTTCCTGTGGCATGAATTGTGACAGAGAAGGTACCTGCATCATTGAATTAGATGATCAGAGTATTTGCAGATTATCATCCGGTGAATGGTACAATGTGATATCGGAAGGTCTGCGGTGCCTGGGATATGTGGGTACACAGAAAGTTGCAAGTGTTGTTGTAGAACCATGTGATATGGAGTGTCAATGATAAAATATCTTAACAACGAGATTTGCATAGAAGTACATTCTATAGAGATAAGAGTGAGGGCTGGAAAGATTATGTGTTCTTTGAGCTTCTTAACATCTTATCTTCAGCAATAGGTTCACTTACTAATCCCAGTAAGCTTTCGGTAACATTTAAGAGCGTCAAGACAGTGAAATGACTATTGAAAAAATGAGCCTCTTATGGTACAATTCATCAGCTGTGTTGGTCGGGCATGGAGGATATATTATGAAACTGGGAATCGTCGGACTTCCGAATGTCGGCAAGTCGACTTTATTTAATGCGATAACAGGAACTGCTAATGCACAGGCGGCAAACTATCCGTTCTGTACGATTGAACCTAATACCGGAATTGTTGCAGTACCGGATGAGAGGCTTGATAAGCTTGCAGATTATTGGCAGACAGATAAAAAGACACCGGCTGTGGTTGAATTTACAGATATTGCCGGTCTTGTAAAGGGTGCATCAAAGGGTGCGGGACTTGGTAACAAGTTCCTTGGACATATCAGAGAGTGTGATGCAATCATTCATGTAGTAAGATGCTTTGATAATGACGAGATTATGCATGTCGTTGAGGATGCTACGAAGGCTGTTGCCGTTGACCCGAAGGGGGATATGGAATGTATCGACATGGAACTTATTTTTGCAGACCTTGATGTAGTTGAAAACCGACTTCAGAAGGCTATTAAGGCCGGGAAAGGCGGCAATAAGGAGGCAAGAGAAGAAGCTGAGTTCCTAGAGAAGATTAAGGCACACCTTGAGTCAGGTTTGAATGCACGTACATTTGAATATGATGAAAGTAACGAGATTCAGGCTTTCGCAATGAAGGAAATGGGCTTATTGTCTGCAAAGCCGATAATTTATGCCTGCAATATGGATGATGATGGTGTGGCTGATCCGGAAGCTTCTGATTATTATAAGACAGTTAAGGCAAAAGCAGAAGCCGAAGGCGCGTCGGTGCTCCCGATCTGTGCTAAGACAGAGGAAGAACTTTCAGAGCTTGATGAAGATGAAAAGGCAATGTTTATGGAAGAACTTGGTATAAGCGAGTCAGGTCTTGACAGACTTATTAAGGCAAGCTATTCACTTCTTGGACTTATTTCCTATCTTACAGATGGTAAGAAAGAATGCAGAGCATGGACAATTAAGAAAGGAACAAAAGCTCCGCAGGCTGCAGGAAAGATTCATTCAGATTTCGAGAGAGGATTTATCAGAGCTCAGGTTATTGCTTATTCTGATCTTTTAGAAGCCGGATTTGACTATCAGGCTGTTAAGGCTAAAGGTAAGCAGAGAACCGAAGGAAAAGAATATGTTGTTAATGATGGAGATATTATTGAATTCCTGTTCAATGTATAAAATTGGGATTTCACTCCACTAAAAACTACAAAACACAACATATAGTTTAAAATTTAGTTGATTCTGAAACAATCACACAAAATATACCGATAGACCTTATAAAAACGCCGTATTTACGGCGTTTTTTGATTGTCAAAAATATGAAAAAAAACCCAAAAACTCTTGTAAAAATGGCAAAAAGGGGTTAGAATAACCATAAAAGTGGTTCAAAGTGGTAGAAAGTGGTTGAATTGATGTATACGGGAGAATACAATCATACAATTGATACAAAGGGGAGAATGATTGTCCCGTCAAAGTTTCGTGAAGCGCTTGGGGAGAGCTTCATGATAACAAGGGGTGTCGGCCACTGTTTAGCCATTTATGACATGACTGAGTGGAACGAATACATTTCAAAACTTCGTGCACTTCCGGGAAATGCAGAGGCTAAGAAGATGATCAGATTTATCGTAGCCGGAGCAATAGAAGCGGAAATCGACAAGCAGGGAAGAATATTAGTTCCGGCCAATTTGAGGGAGTGGGCAGGACTTGATAAGGATGTAGTACTTGCAGGAATGATCGGACATATCGAAGTTTGGGATAAAGCTAAGTGGGATGAGACAAATGCTTTCGAGGATATGGAAGATATTTCAGAGCATTTAGCGCAGATGGGGCTAGGCTTCTAAAGGAGGGAAAATGGAGTTTAACCACGTATCGGTTCTGCTTAACGAAACAATTGAAGGGCTGAATATTAAGCCTGACGGTATCTACGCAGACGGAACACTTGGCGGCGCAGGACACAGTTATCAGATAGCATCAAAGCTTAACGGTCTGGGGAGGCTGATAGGATTTGATCAGGATGAGGATGCAATCACGGCATCAACTGAAAGGCTTAAGGAATTTAAGAATGTTACGATAGTGAGATCAAACTACCGTAACATGAAAGAGGAGTTAAATAATCGAGGGATTAATAAAGTCGACGGCATTTTGCTTGACCTTGGAGTATCTTCCTATCAGTTAGATACAGTAAGCCGAGGCTTTTCATATAAGGAGGAAGCACCTCTTGATATGAGAATGGACAATCGAAATGAGGTTACGGCGAGGGATATTGTAAATAATTATTCGCAAGGGGATTTATTCAGAATTATCAGGGATTATGGCGAAGATAAATTCGCAGCCAATATTGCAAAGCATATAGTTATGAATAGAGAAATCAAGCCTATTGAAACAACTACCGAGCTTGCGGAAATAGTAAAGGCGGCAATCCCGATGAAATTCAGAAAGCAGGGTGGACATCCTGCCAAGCAGACTTTCCAGGCAATTCGAATAGAACTTAATTCAGAACTTAGCGTTCTTAAGGAAAGTCTTATGGATATGATTGATTTATTAAATCCAAACGGAAGGATATGCATAATCACATTCCATTCATTAGAAGACAGAATAGTAAAGAACATATTTAAAGAAGCAGAAGATCCGTGCACATGTCCTAAGAATTTTCCGACATGTGTATGCGGGAAAAAGTCAAAGGGGAAGGTTATCACAAGAAAACCGATTTTGCCTTCAGAAGAAGAGCTCAAATTGAACTTAAGGTCGAAGAGTGCAAAACTTAGGATTTTTGAAAAGATAGCAGACTGAATCTTAAATTAATAAGGATATTAATTAAAAACAGGGAAGTTTGTGAGGGGCAGTTTTGACAGTTAGACAGAGACGAGAAAGAATACAAGCGAGAAACTCAAGAAAGCAGATGAAGAGCGCTTATGCATACGGTAATGTTGTAAGAAAAGCTGACGTTAAGCCTGTAAGAAAGAAAGGTGTACGCGTTGTTGAAGGCGGCAACATCAGAAGAGCACCTAAAAATAATACAGGCATTACAGCCGGATATGTGTTCTTCTTAGCTGTGATGCTTTGTGTAGTTGGCGGATTTTGTTTTTATTACATTAATGTAACGGCAAGCATAACGAACGATTTAAAGACTATCGCTAAGCTTGAAGCACAGTACACCAGCTTAAAGGCCGAGAATGATGATTATGAAAACAGAATTAACGGCGCAATCGATCTTGAGGCAATAAAGAAAAAAGCCATGAACGACCTTGGCATGCAGTATGCAAATGACGACCAGATAGTAAAGTATGAAAGTGATGATACTGATTACGTGAGACAGTACATTTCTCTTGAATAAAATTACGCTTAAGCCTCGGATACATAACGTATTCGGGGCTTTTTACTGTAAATATTTAAAACTTTTTAATTATTAATAGATTGTATTATTATAAAAAAAGTTATAAAATACGCTATATATGTGTTGAGGGGCACATTGAGTATACAATAATTAGATATTAAGGGGAGACTATGGCTAGAAGGGGAAATTCTAGGCCTGTTGATAATACACATCGAACAGAAAATCCGGGTAAAAAAAATCCAATAAGAACTGTAAAAGCCAGATTTATGGGCACGAAACTTAACATACTATTTATATTTATAGTAGTTATTTTTGCGTTGCTTATTTTTAAGATTTTCTACATATGCAGGAATGACGGCACAAAATACAAGAGGCAGGTTTTGTCGCAGCAGGAATACGATAGCATTGTAATTCCTGCCAAACGCGGTGAAATCATTGACAGAAACGGTACCAAGCTGGCTGTCAGCCAAAAGGTATACAATGTCTGTATTGATGCTAAAAAGCTCAATGAAGAAGACGGCAAATATCTTTCGGACACACTTTCGCTTCTATTTAATTCAGATATCAAATTCAGATATACAGAGCAGGAAATCAGGAATTATATCGCTGAGAATCCGGGCTCGCAGTATAGAGTTATTGCTAAAAAGCAAAGCTATGATGTTGTAAGCAATATTATGGAGGCTATTAACGACAAAGAGAATTATCCTAATGTTGCAGGCGTCTGGCTTGAAGAAGACTACATGCGCTCTTATCCGTATAACTCATTGGCATGTGATCTGCTTGGATTTGTCCAGGGCGACAATGAAGGTGCCTACGGACTTGAAGAATACTATAATTCGACTTTAAACGGTACAGCCGGCAGAGAGTATGGATATCTTAATGATGATGAAAATCTTGAGAGAACGGTTAAACCTGCAGTTGATGGATACACGCTAAAGACAAGTATTGATGTCAATATCCAGAGTATTGTTGAGAAGCATATTCTTGCTTTTAATAAAGAGCATGAGAACGAGGCGAGGGAAGGAAACGGCAGTAATAACACAGGCGTAATCGTTATGAATCCTAAAACCGGTGAGGTTATCGCAATGGCAAGCTACCCGGTGTTTGATCTTAATAATCCTCGAGATGAGTCTAATATAAACGTTGAATTCACAAAGGAAATGTTCTATGGAGAGCAGGAAAAAGACGTCGAAACAGACGACGAAACAGGCGAGGAAACAGACGACGAAACAGATGAGGAAACAGGCGAGGAAACAGACGACGCTCAAGACAGTGAAAACAATGAAAGCAGTGAAAACAACGAAAACAGTGAAAACGCTGATGCAAATAATTCTGATGATGCGCTTTCGCTTGGAATAACTACTCCTACGCAAGAAGAAGTAACAACAAACGGCCAGACATATGAAGAAGCATATGAACAGGCAAAAATGGAAGCGTATAACGCTCTTTGGAAGAATTTCTGCATTAATTCGACATATGAGCCCGGTTCTACTATGAAGCCATTTACAATGGCGGCCGGAATTGAAGAGGGTATTTTTTCGGGAGGTGAATCGTATGTATGTAACGGCCTTCTGGAAGTCGGAGACCATGTTATTCACTGTAACAACCGTCTTGGACATGGGGTTCTTTCATTTTCAGGTGCACTTGAACAGTCGTGTAACGTAGCATTCATGAAAATGGGTGCGACGCTTGGCAAAACGCTGTTTATGAAGTATAACAAGCTGTTTAACTTTGGACTGAAGACAAATATAGACTTAACGGGTGAAGCAAGAACCGAAACTCTTGTTTTTAACGAAAATGCAATGAACCCTACAGACCTTGCAATCGGTTCGTTCGGACAGGGCTTTAACGTTACAATGATTCAGATGATAACCGGATATTGTTCATTGATTAACGGCGGCAAGTATTACCAGCCTCATGTTGTTACTGAAATAGTTGATTCAAACGGTGCTACAATCGAGAAAATCGAGCCAAGAGTTTTAAAGCAGACCGTCTCTGAGGAAACTTCCGAAGAAATCAGGCAGCTTTGCATTAATGTTGTTTCGGAAGGTACCGGTAAATCGGCACGTCCGGCCGGATATATGATAGGCGGTAAAACGGGAACTGCGGAAACGCTTCCTCGAGGAAACAAGGAATATATCGTATCATTTTTGGGATTTGCGCCTGCAGATAATCCTGAACTTGCAATTTATACGGTAATTGACAGACCTAATGTCCCACAGCAGGATTCTGCTAAGTATGCAACAGTTCTTACTAAGGATATTTTAACGGAAGTTTTACCATACCTTAACATTCCTAAAACAGAAGAAATTACCGAGAAGGAAGCAGAAGAACTTAAGGAAAAACAGATAGAATTTGCTGATTCTTCACAGGAAGAGGAAGTCGAAAATACAGAGGTCAATAACGAAGAGAATGCAGATGGTGCAAATTCAACAGAGACCGAAGAAGAGACTAAGTCTGTAATAGAAATAGTAGATGAAAAGGGAAATCCTGTAAACAGCGAAACCCTTGATGAAGAATATAAACCAAAGGAGATTAAGATTGATAAGGAGACCGGATATGCAATTGATCCTGTAACAGGAGAGTTTCTTGATCCAAATACCGGTCAACTGATTGACGGGGGCTCTGATTTGCCTGAATAAACCGGTTTTATAAAAGGAGGAAGGTTATGATACAAAATCTTGATAAAAGCGTATATATTTCGCTGTTTCTCTCATTTATTCTGACAACGGCGATTGCACCGATTTTTATACCGTTTCTTTTGAAGCTTAAAGTCGGACAGACAGTAAGAGATGACGGACCGGAAAGCCATCTTAAGAAAAACGGTACACCGACAATGGGCGGAATTATAATTCTTATCGGTTTTATTGGCGGTTCTGTTATATTCTGCTCAAGATATTCAAATACCATTCCAATCATGCTTATGACAATTGGCTTTGGATTGATTGGATTCATCGATGATTACATTAAGGTTGTCCTTAAAAGATCAATGGGCTTAAGAGCATGGCAGAAGCTTTTGCTTCAGATAATTGTCACAGCGATATTTGCAGTATATCTCACAAAGGTTTCGGGAGTTAATCTTTTATTAAGAGTACCGTTTACTAATGGATACATGCTTGATTTGTCGTGGTTTTCGTATGTTATTCTATTCATAGCAGTGCTCGGCACGGTTAATGGCGCTAATTTGACGGACGGAGTAGATGGACTTGCGAGCTCTGTGACAATAGTAATAGCAATTTATTTTGCAATAATTGCTGTTCTTGAAAATATGGGACTTGAACCTACAAGTCTTGCACTTATCGGTTCGCTTCTTGGATTTCTTGTGTTCAACTGTTATCCTGCAAAGGTGTTCATGGGCGATACAGGCTCGCTTGCGCTTGGAGGCTACGTGATTGCGACCGCATACATGCTTAATATGCCGCTATATGTAATAATCGTGGCTGTTATTTATCTTGTTGAAAATATTTCCGTAATGTTGCAGGTTTCTTATTTTAAGATTACAAAAGGTAAGAGACTTTTTAAAATGGCTCCGATTCATCATCATTTTGAGAAGAGCGGCTGGTCTGAGACAAAGGTCGTAACTGTATTCACAATTGTATCAATTTTCGCTGCCGTAATCGGATATTTGGGATACTAAAATGGCAGAAAGAAGGAGAACAAAGAAACAACAAAATACGGTAAAGCATTTTGATTACACGCTATTAACAGTTGTGTTCTTCTTATTGTGCATTGGACTGGTAATGCTTTTCTCGGTAAGTTCATATGATGCTAACCTGACATTTAATGATTCGACTTATTACCTTAAAAATCAGCTTAAGAACACGATATTTGGGATAATCATTATGTTTGTAGTTATGAATATTGATTATCACAGACTTGATAAGCTGTCATTTATAGCAATAGTTGTTTCGGCTGTGTTGATTGCTCTTGTAATGACTCCGCTTGGATATGAAGCAAACGGCGCAAGAAGATGGCTGAATCTTGGTGTTTCGCTTCAGCCTGCGGAGGTGGCTAAAGTCGGAATTATCATCTTTAGTGCATCAAAAGTGTGCAGAATTAGCCAAAAAAAGCTTGCAACGCCAAGAGGAATAATCGAGATGCTTCTTCCTTCGCTTATAATAGCCGTTATGGTGTGGCAGATTACGGAAAACTTAAGTTCTGCAATAATTATTATGGGCATCGGTGTAGTAATGGTTTATATGGCTACACCGGGATATAAACCATATGCAATTATTGTTTTATCAGTGGCGTTTTTTGCAACGATTACGGTGCTTCTTGTAACAAATGGTGTATTGACAGAAGAACTTTCATACAGATTTGGTCGAATAAGAGCATGGATTTATCCTGAGACATATGCTTCGACAACTGCATTCCAGACTTTACAGGCCCTATACGCAATAGGTTCGGGTGGTTTCTTTGGTAAAGGGCTCGGACAGAGTCTTCAGAAACAGTTCGTTCCGGAGGCCCAGAATGATATGATTTTCGCGATTATCTGTGAAGAACTCGGAATGTTTGGAGCTCTTCTCATCGTATTTTTGTTTATAGTACTTTTGTGGAGAATATCAATTATAGTTAATAATTCGAATGATTTATTTGGCGCTATGCTTTCGGTAGGTGTTTTGGCACACATCGCAATTCAGGTAATACTTAACTTAGCCGTTGTTACCAATACAATTCCAAATACAGGAATCTCGCTTCCGTTTATAAGTTATGGTGGCTCTTCGGTTGTGTTTTTGCTTATAGAAATCGGAATAGTATTAAGCGTCGCCAAAAATACGAAATATGATTATTAGGTGATTTTATCTTGGAAAAGAAGAAATTAAATAAAATACTTGCAAAGCTAATCATAGTACTTGTTATTTTAATAATCTTTTGTGCAGCAATTATTATTGTGCGGGAAAAATTTAGAGTTTCGATTGTTGACATTGAAGGAAATGAACACTATACAACAAGAGAAATAAGAGATCTTGTAATGGATGGTCCATATGGGAATAACTCCATTTATCTTTATTTTAAATACAAAAACAAGAGTATTAATGATATACCTTTCATCGAAAAGATGGATGTCAAAATACTGTCGCCTACACATATAAGAATTGATGTGTATGAAAAAGCGGTTGCAGGTTATATTGAGTATCTCGGACATTACATTTATTTTGACAGAGAGGGCATAGCAGTAGAGAGTTCGACTGAGACTACAAGTGGCATTCCTTTTGTGACAGGACTTGAATTTGATCATATAGTTCTTCATCAAAAGCTGCCGGCAAAAAATGAGAAGATATTTGCCAAGATTTTAAGTATTACTCAGCTTCTTACGAAGTATGATATTCCTACGGATAAGATCTATTTTGACAATGATGAAAACATTACCCTGTATTACGGGGATGTCAGAATTCTTATAGGAACAGACAAGTATATTGATGAGAAAATAAACGAATTAAGCCTGCTTTTACCTAAGCTTGAGGGCTACTCAGGGGTACTCCATATGGAGAATTATAAAGGAGAGGGTGGCAACTTTACATTGCAAAAGGACGAAACTGATTCGGATAGTACAATAGATTTTGATGTAAAGGCGGACTAATTTACATAATTTAGTACCATAATCTTTTTAAAAACTATTGTAATTTACATAAAATCGTTATAATATAGCGTATATGAGTATAAATATGCACTCTAAAAGGAGGGGTAAGTTTTGCTGGAAATTAAAACTAATGAAATCGTAGATGCAGCTAAAATATTAGTTGTAGGCGTTGGCGGAGGCGGAAATAACGCAGTCAACAGAATGGTAGAGGAAGGAATACGAGGCGTAGAGCTTTTAGGTATCAATACTGATAAGCAGGCTCTTGCATCTTGTAAATCTCCTAGATTATTGCAGATTGGTGCTGATTTAACGAAGGGACTCGGCGCCGGTGCAAAACCTGAAGTAGGCGAGAAGGCAGCCGAAGAATCAAGAGAAGACATATCAAGCGCATTGAGGGGCGCAGATATGGTTATTGTTACTGCCGGTATGGGCGGCGGAACAGGAACAGGTGCTGCACCAATAGTAGCTCAGATTGCTAAGGAACAGGGAGCCTTAACAGTTGCCGTAGTTACCAGACCTTTTGAATTTGAAGCTAAGAGACGTATGGATAATGCCAAAGCGGGCATTGAGAAATTACGTCAGAATGTAGATACACTTATCGTAATACCTAATGATAAGATTCTTGAGATTGTTGACAGAAGAACATCAGTGCCTGATGCATTAAAGAAGGCAGATGAAGTATTACAGCAGGCAGTAAGAGGTATTACGGATCTTATTACAATTAAGCAGGAAATCAACCTTGACTTTGCAGACTTACGTACTGTAATGGAGAACAAAGGACTTGCACATGTTGGTGTCGGTATGGCATCAGGCGATGATAAGGGACTTGAGGCAATCAAGCAGGCAGTTAATTCGCCACTTCTTGAAACATCACTTGCAGGTGCAACAGATATTCTTATTAACATCAAGGGTGACCTTGCAATGTACGAACAGAAGATTATGAATGACTTTATCCTTGATATTACAGGTGATGATGTCAATCTTATTTGGGGTACTGATTATGATTCACAGGCAGCTCCGGATACAATTTCTGTTACAGTTATTGCAACAGGAATTAGTGAAGCCTCTCAGGCGCCAAGACCTGTTCCGGGCAGAAGTGCCACAATGACAGGCACAAGAGCAGCCGGTGGATTTGTCGGAAGTCAGGCAAGAACACAGGGAACATCATTTGGTCAGCCTGTATATGGACAGTCATTAACACAGCCTGGTATGCAGAACATGGGACAGGGTGTTATGCAAGGTCAGGGAATGCCAATGCAGGGTATGCCTGTTCAGGGTAATGTACCTGGTTATGGCACACCTATTCAGCCACAGGCAACACCTACACCTACACCTACACCGACTCCGGGTACTCAGAGACCTGTATTTGGTTCTGCAGGTACTTCGGCTCCACAGTCAAGAGTACAGAGCAGCCAGTTGAACATTCCGGATTTTCTTAGAAGAAAATAATATATTAAAATAAAGGGGTATCCCGAAAGGGAAATAGAATATAAGGGGAAGTAAGTATGAAATGTCCATTTTGTGGTCACGAAAATACGAGAGTAATAGATTCTCGTCCTGCAGACGACAATAATTCAATAAGAAGGCGTCGTGTATGTGACGAATGTGCCAAAAGATTTACTACTTATGAGAAAGTAGAAACAATACCGCTCATTGTTATTAAGAAGGATAATAACAGAGAACCGTTTGACAGGGCAAAAATTGAGTCAGGTGTATTACTTGCCTGCAGAAAGAGACCTGTTTCAGCGGATAAGATGGAGCAGTTAGTTGATTCGGTCGAGACAGAAGTATTTGGATATGAAGATAAAGAGATTCCAAGTTCTGTCATTGGTGAGCTTGTTATGAAAAAGCTCCAGGATCTTGACCAGGTAGCATATGTAAGATTTGCATCTGTGTACAGAGATTTCAAGGATGCGGATACATTTATGAATGAGCTTACAAAGATGCTTAAAAAATAGTTATTATGTGGGCTTACCACACATATATTTATACTCATTGGACAGCCGGGAGCCCGGCTGTCTTTTTAATGTATTATTTTATATACAGTTGTTAAAGTTTTAACAATCTTATTGAAAGAACAGTCACATTGTAGTAATATATCTTAGGACGAAAGTCTTAATTTAATAATTTATTTTAGGAGGAAATAAGATGAGCAAAGTTAAAGGAATTTTAGCTTTGTGTGCTCTTATGACAATGTCTATTGCACTGATCGGATGTTCAGGCGATAAGGCAAAGGATTCTTCTGAGATAGTTGTTGGTATACCACAAGATCTTGAAGACAGTCTTGACCCACACAAAGCATTGGCGGCAGGAACTAAAGAGATATTATTCAACGTATATGAGGGCTTACTTAAGCCGGATTCACAGGGAAATAATATTCCTGCCGTAGCTGAAAGCTATACAGTTTCTGAGGATTTAATGACCTATACATTTAAATTAAGGGATGGCATTAAATTCCACAATGGAAAAAATGTTACGGCAGATGATGTTAAATATAGTATTGATAAATTTGCCGGAATCAGCGATGGCTCAGAGCCACTTGTTTCGGCATTTTCTGTTATTGAGGAAGTAAATATCATTGACGATAAGACAGTTGATGTAGTATTAAACACACCTGATACAGATCTTCCTACATACCTCGCAATGGTAAGTGCTGCAATTATTCCTAAGGACAACGAAAACCCTGATACTGTAGCTATCGGTACAGGACCTTATAAATATGTGTCCCGTTCACCTCAGGAGAATATAATTTGCGAGGCATTTGATGATTACTGGGGAGAAAAAGCGAACATTAAAAATGTCACTTTTAAAGTTGAAGCAAATGCTGATTCAATTGTAATGGACCTTCTTGGCGGCTCGATTGATTTCTATGCAAGACTTACTATTGACCAGGTTAAGCAGCTTAATGATGAATTCAGCGTGTATGAGGGAACTATGAATCTTGTTCAGGCTTTATATCTTAACAATAATGTAAAGCCATTTGATGATGTAAGAGTAAGACAGGCGCTTTCATATGCAACTGATGTCGATGAAATACTTGATATTACGGCCGAAGGTAAGGGTACTAAGATCGGTTCAAGTATGTTCCCTGCGTTCGGCAAGTATTATGATGAATCATTAAGCGAATTGTATCCTACGGATATTGAAAAGGCTAAAGAGCTTTTAAAGGAAGCCGGCTATGAAAACGGTTTTAATATGACTATTACTGTTCCAAGTAACTACCAGCCACATATTGATGTTGCGCAGGTGCTTGCAGAGCAGTATAAGAAAATCGGTGTAAATGCAGAAATTCAGCTTGTAGAGTGGAACTCATGGCTTTCTGATGTATATACGGGAAGAAATTTTGAGTCAACCGTAATCGGTGTTGATGCCTCATATCTTGCAGCTTCGGCGCTTCTTTCAAGGTTTGAGTCAACCGCCTCTAATAACTTTATTAACTTTAAGAGCGATGCTTATGATAAGGCATACAATAAGACATTAACGACAGCCGATGATGATGAGAGAACTGCACTTTATCTTGAATGTGAGAAGATTCTTGCTGATGAGGCGGCTAACGTATATATTCAGGATCTTCCTGAGTATGTTGTATTGAATAAGAAGTTTACCGGATATGAGTTTTATCCGTTATATGTACAGGATATTGCAAAGCTTAAATTAGCTGAGTAATAAAAAGGAGGCTAAAATGAAATACGTGATTAAAAAAACGGCGACTATGCTTATCACAGTTCTTTTAGTCTCCTTTTTTGTATTTCTTGCATTCAGCATAATTCCCGGTGATCCTGCAGTTGCAAAGCTTGGTACACAGGCGACACCTGAAAAGGTTATGGCACTAAGGGAAGAGATGGGGCTAAACAGACCGTTATTAGTAAGATTTGTAAGCTGGATAAAAGATTTTATATTCGGAGATATGGGAACGTCATATTCGTACAGCTTAAGCGTTAAGGCAATGATTGCAGATAAATTTCCGATTACAATAACACTTACTATTTTATCATTTATATTTATTATGATTATGTCGGTTCCGTTGGGACTTTATATTACTGAGCATGACGGAAGTATTGTTTCAAAAGCAGTTGATTGTATTAATCAGGTCCTTATGGCAATTCCTCCATTCTTTTCGGGAATGCTTATTACATACTTTTTTGGAATTGTTTTAAGATTATTTGTTCCGGGAGGCTTTGTTTCGTATAAAAGAAGCTTGGGAGAGTTTATATTATATTTGATCTTTCCGGCTATTGCGATAGCGCTTCCTAAATCTGCAATGACAATCAGGATGCTTAAGATGTCAATTTTATCAGAAGCAGGAAAGGACTATGTTAGAACTGCTTACAGCAGAGGGAATACAACAACAGCTGTTATGTATAAGCATGTATTAAAAAATGCGTTTATTCCGGTTATTACTTTTCTTGGAATGACACTTTCTGATATAGTTGCGGGAAGCTTAATTGTAGAACAGGTGTTTTCAATTCCCGGACTGGGCAGACTGCTTGTTACTTCGATATCAAACAGAGACTATCCGGTAGTACAGGCAATAATTGTATTGATTGTAGTAATTGTAGTTGTTATTAATCTTTTGGTGGATGTGCTTTACAGAGTAATTGATCCGAGGATTGAAGATGAATAAAAAGCTATTATCTAATAAAAAACTAATAATAGGAGCTTTTCTTTCTATCATATTTTTGATAATTGCATTGGTTTCGCTTATATATACTCCATATGACCCTGCAGCAATGAATGCAAGTGATAAATTTGCGGGTATTTCATTTAAGCATATTATGGGATGTGATAACTTTGGAAGGGATATTTTTTCAAGAGTTATGGCAGGAACCAAAATTACGATATTTATTGCAATAGGAACTAATATGATTGGATTGTTCTTTGGAATAATTATTGGTGCGCTTACCGGGTATTACGGTGGGATATTAGATGAAATACTTATGAGATTTAATGATGCTGTATTAGCGTTTCCGAGTATTTTACTTGCGCTTGTATTTTTGAGTGCTTTTGGGCCGGGACAGATAAATGTGATGATTTCACTTGGTATTGTATTTGTCCCAAGCTATGCAAGAATAATAAGGAGTGAGTATCTTCGTATTAAGGGGCTTGATTATGTGACGAGTGCAAAGCTTATGGGCGCACGTAATTTAAGAATAATCACCAGGCATATTCTTCCAAACGTATTTCCTGTTATTTTTTCTACGGTAGTAATTGGATTTAACAATGCTGTGCTTGCGGAAGCGGGGCTTAGCTTCCTTGGTATCGGTGTCCAGCCGCCAAACGCGTCGCTTGGAACACTTTTGTCTGATTCACAGAGCTTTGTATTTTCGCATCCGTCTTATACATTTTTGACAGGCGGATTTATGGTTTTACTGATTGTTTCTTTTTCACTGTTTTCCGATGGTTTCAAGGAGTACATAAATGCTTGATGTAATAGACCTTAATATTGAATTTAATGATCATGACATGGCAGAAACCGTCGTATATGATTTTGACCTTCATATGGAGGAAGGTGAAATTGTTGGACTTGTAGGTGAGTCGGGCTCCGGAAAGTCAATGTCAGCACTTGCAATTGCCGGACTTTTATCGAGAAAAGACATGACAAAGAGAGGAAGCATTTTGTTTTGCAATACAGATATGCTTAAAGCTCCAAGAAATGAAATTCGTAAGGTTCAGGGTGATGACATTGCCATGATTTTCCAGGAACCTATGAGTGCTCTTAATCCGCTTAAAAAAATCGGATGGCAGGTAGAGGAAAGCTTAAGAATTCATAAGAATCTTTCAAAGGATGAGATGAAGTCACTTGCAATTAAAATGCTTGAAGAGGTAGAACTTGATGATCCTGAAAGCATTTATAACAAATATCCGCATGAGCTTTCGGGCGGTATGCGACAGAGAGTTATGATTGCTTCGGCGTTGATTTGCGAGCCTAAGCTGTTAATTGCGGATGAGCCTACTACGGCACTTGATGTCAATGTTCAGGAACAGATTCTTGAGTTGCTTATTAAAATAAATAAAGAAAAAGGAACGGCAATCCTATTTATTTCGCATGATTTGTCGGTTGTGAGAAAACTTTGTAAAAGAGTACTCGTAATGTATAACGGAAGAATAGTTGAAGAAGGATTGACTGATGATGTCTTTGACAATCCAAAGGAAGAATATACAAAGATGCTTATAAAATCGATACCTACATTTACAAAGCTTTAGTTATATTGAGCTCGTATTATTTGATATATAAAAACTGACAGGGAGTTTAATTAATGACAGATGTTATTCTTCATGTTGAAAAATTGAATATTTATTACAAGAAAAATGATGCCAAGTTGTTTTCAAAAAGAGAAGATAAGCGTAAGCAGGTTGTATTTGACGCATCATTTGACATACATGAGGGAGAGATGCTTGGACTTGTCGGTGGTAGTGGATGTGGAAAATCATCTTTAGGAAAAGCAATTCTTCATATAAATAATGATATAGATGGCGAAATTATTCATTATTCCGATAAGCCGCAAATGATATTCCAGGATCCTAAAGGCTCTCTAAATCCCAAGATGACCGTGTCTGATATTTTAATGGAGCCTCTTAGAATATCGGGGTTAAATGATAAAGAGGAGCTTAACAAAAGAGTTTCCGAAATGCTTTCAGATATAGGACTGTCAGATGAGTATAGGGACAGATTTCCGAATGAGCTTTCGGGAGGACAGAGGCAGCGTGTGTGCATTGGACAGGCACTTATGCTTAAGCCAAAGCTTTTAATAGCTGATGAGCCGGTATCCGCTCTGGATGTTACGGTTCAGGCTCAGATTATGAGACTGTTTAAGGAAGTAAATAAGAAATACGGCGTGGCAGTTTTATTTATTTCACATGATTTAAAGGTTGTATATCAGCTTTGCGATAATATTATGATTATGGAAAAGGGAAGGATTATTAAAAAGGGGACGGATGAAGAAATAATACATTCTGACTTTTTTAAGTTAAGTCACGAATAAAATATCGCAAAATGATAAAATTCAAATTAGGGGTTAATAAAACGGAAAATATGTCGATAATTATGTTGCAAGGACGCAAAAAGTTTAGTAGAATAAATCCAAGGGAACTTCTTATGTAAACGATTTACATTAGAAATTTAGGGGTGAGTAAGATGGCTATTAATGGATTAGGGTCATTCGACATGATGTCGAGATACAACAGAATAAGTGTAAACGACCAGGCTGTTAGCTCAGTAAAACCGGTAGACACAAAGCCGGCAGAAGAATCTGTTGCTGTAAACGAGAAGCCTGCAGAGGAGAATAAGCCTGAGCTTAAGGTTAATCTTAACCTTGAGGGTATGCGCAGAAGAAGCGGCTACAATCTTGAAGATATATCAAAAGATTTTTCAAGAAGAGAAGCATTTTCTTTATCCGGGATTGATGAAAATTTCATGAACTCAGAGATCCAGAAGGCTGTTTCAACTATGGAGAAGGATCAGTCACTTCAGCAGTTCCAGTATTTCGTAGGCGATAGCAACATACTTGTTGATGACGCAGACGGTATCGTTATTCGTAAATAATTTATTAATTCATATATTATAAATAAGACCTCTTTCGAGGTCTTTTATTTTTCTTCAAATTAAGTGCTATATTTGATATAATTTCCTTATGTGTTTATTAAGTGTTTTTTACCCTGATGAAATAAAAGACAGTGCGTATGAGATTGATTATGAAGGCCTGTATGAAAGCGGAATCAGAGGCCTTATCTATGATATCGACAATACGCTTGTTGAACATGGCTTTCCTGCCGATGAAAGAGCAATACGTCTTTTTGAAAGGCTTAAAAGTATTGGCTTTAAAATAACTCTTTTGTCAAATAATAAAGAAGCAAGAGTCAAGATGTTTAACGATTCGGTGAATGTTAATTACATCCATAAAGCGGGAAAACCGCTTAAGAAGGGCTATATTAAGGCAATGAATATGATGGGGACTGATTTGTCATCAACTCTCTTTATCGGAGACCAGCTTTTTACAGATATATTCGGGGCAAAATTATGCAACATGAAGAATATATTGGTGAAGCCAATAGATCCTCATGAAGAAATACAAATTGTTCTAAAGAGAAAGCTTGAAGCAATTGTTCTTTTCTTTTATTTAAGGAGAAAGAAGAATGAAAATTGACGGAAATACAAGAGTAATAGGAATAATAGGAAACCCGGTGCGTCATACTAAGTCGCCACGGATTCACAACTACATTTCTGAAAAGCTTGATATTAACATGGTATATGTGCCATTTGAAGTAACAGGTGATATTAAAACGGCAGTAAAAGGCGCCTTTGAACTTGGTATTGTCGGGATGAATATTACGGTGCCATACAAAACTGATGTTATTGAATCTCTTAGTGATATTGACCCGATAGCAGAACGCATTGGGGCAGTAAATACACTTGTCAGAACAAAAGAAGGGTATAAGGGATACAATACCGATATGCTTGGGCTTGAAAGAGCGGTTTTGTCAGAAGGAATTAATCTTAACGGTGAGACTGCCGTATTACTTGGTGCAGGCGGTGCTGCCAGAGCGGCAGCATTTATGTGTGTAAGGAATAAGGTTAATAAGCTTTATATTCTTAACAGAACTGTAAGTAAGGCAGAAGATATAGCGGCTGACCTAAACAAATATATTGTCAGCGAAGGCCTTTTTACAAAAGTAATTACACTTCCGATTGATGAGTATAACAGCATTAAAGAAGATGAACTTATAGTATTTCAGTGTACAAAAATTGGTCTTGCTGATACAGATAAGGCAGTTATTAATGACACTGCATTTTATGATAAGGTTAAGTATGGGGTTGATCTGATTTATCGTGATGATACTGAGTTTATTAATCTTGTAAGAAAAAGCGGTGCTAAGGCTTATAACGGGCTTAAGATGCTTATGTATCAGGGCATTATCGCATATGAACTTTGGAATGAGTTAAGCGTTCCTGAAAAAATAGTTCAAGGCGTTAAAGAGGTGCTTGAAAATGGCTGATAATTACGTATTAATCGGATATATGGGAGCCGGCAAAACTACAGTCGGAAAGCAGTTGGCTTCTAAGTGCGGCAAGCAATTTGCAGATACCGATGCAATGATTGTTGAGAGGGAAAAGATGTCGATTAATGACATTTTTGCAAAATATGGCGAAAGCCACTTTAGAACTATAGAAACTAATCTCCTAAAAGAAATTACAGATTCGATGAGTGGTTATGTAATATCATGCGGAGGCGGGCTTCCGCTAAAAGAGGAAAACAGAGCTTATTTAAAAAGACTTGGTAAGGTGATATACTTAAAGGCGGATGAGTCGGACATAATTAAGAGACTTAAAAACGACAATACAAGACCGCTTCTTAAAGGACCAAAGGACGAAGTAAGAGCTAAAGTTCATGGTATGCTTGAAATAAGAAATCCGATATATGAAGAAGCAGCGGATAGTGTGATTGTAACATCAGACAAGAAGATTTCTGAAATTGTAGCTGAAATAATTAAAGATGAGGAGTAAAACAATGAAAATTTTAGTAGTTAACGGACCAAATCTGAATTTTCTTGGAATCAGGGAAGTATCGGTTTACGGTACAGCGGATTTTGATTATTTAAGGCAGCTTATTCATAAGAAGTGCGCTCAGGATAATATACTTTGCAGAATTTTCCAGAGTAATCACGAAGGTGAGATTATCGACAGACTCCAGGATGCTTACAGGGATAACACCGATGCGATTATTATAAATCCGGGTGCATATGCGCATTACAGTTATGCAATTCATGATGCAATTACTTCAATTCAGATACCTACTGTTGAAGTTCATATTTCGGATATTGAGAAAAGAGAAGAAGAGTGGAGGCACAAATCTGTCACTGCTCCTGCATGCGTAAAAGTAATAAAAGGAAAAGGTCTTGACGGATATATTGAAGCGATTGATTTCTTAAAAGAGTATTTAAATCAGCCGGAAGAGTAAAAAAATGCATTTTTTTGTTGAAAAAATGCCGCCGGTAGTATAAACTAGATAAGAATTATTAGCAAATTTTAGGAGGATAATCGTATGGTATCAGCAGGCGATTTCAAGAATGGCATTACACTTGAGATGGATAATGGCATTTTTCAGATTGTTGAATTTCAGCATGTTAAGCCTGGTAAAGGCGCAGCTTTCGTTAGAACAAAACTTAGAAATATCGTCAGTGGTGGTGTTGTTGAAAAGACTTTCAGACCTACTGAAAAGTTCCCACAGGCACGTATAGACAGAAATGAAATGCAGTATTTATATTCAGACGGAGATTTATTCCACTTTATGAATACTGAGAACTATGAGCAGATTGCACTTAACGCAGAGCAGATTGGTGACGCTCTTAAGTTCGTTAAGGAAAATGAAATGGTTAAGATTTGCTCACACAATGGTAATGTATTTGCTGTTGAACCACCATTATTCGTAGAACTTGAGATTACAGATACAGAGCCTGGATTTAAGGGCGATACAGCTACTGGTGCTACAAAGCCGGCAGTTGTTGAGACCGGAGCTACTGTATATGTTCCTCTTTTCGTTGAAATGAACGATAAGATTAAGATTGACACACGTACAGGTGAGTATCTTTCAAGAGTTTAATTTAAGTCAGTACTTTCGAGGCTTCCTTTTCCGGGAAGCCTTTTTTATTCTTGTGTTTATGCTAAGCTGAACGCCGGAACAGGAGTAAAATGAATATTTTTGAATTTACTAAGGAAGTCACAGACTATATTAACAGTAATTATGAAGGTTATTATGCATCATCTATAGATACAATAAAGAATAACGGAGTAAAGTATCATGGCATTACAATAAATCATGGTGAGGATACGGTGCTTCCGACGATATACCTTGAGCAGTTCCTTATTGAGTATTTAGACGGAACTGAAATGCCTGAAATTATTAGTAAGATATTGGAAATCGACTCATCGGCAAGGGAAGTTAATATTCCGGATATGAGTTTTTTTACAGATTTTCATAGGATTAAGGATGCACTTTTTCTTAAAATAATTAACACAGAGAAAAATGAGGAGCTGTTAAGTCAGGTTCCAAGCAGGGAGTTCCTTGATTTATCTTTAGTTGTATACTGCGATTTGAGTGCTTTTCTTGAAATGAACGCTACAGTTCTTGTTAAAAACAGCCACCTTGAAAGTCTTGGCATCTCTAAAGAAGAGCTGTTTAATGTGGCGACAAATAATACAAGAAACATGAAAATCCTCAAAAGGGACATTGCAGAAGTTATTATGTCAATGGAAAAGAATAGGGGAGCAGTTGTTGATAATCAACCGGATTTTCATAGTGCATACGATAAGATTTATGTCATGACAAATAAGGATATGGTTTTTGGCGCGGTAACTATGATTTTTGATGATGTATTAGATGAATTTATTATGGAAAAGTACAGCGGAGTGTACATTATTCCGAGCAGTATTCATGAGGTGTTACTTGTTCCCGACTTAGGAAATATGGACAGAGATAATTTGAACAGTATGATTCGTGAAGTTAATTTGACAAGTCTTTTAGAGCAGGAAATCCTTTCATTTAATGCATATTATTACAGTCCAAAAGAAGGATACAGTATTGTTTGAATTTTATAGGCATTTATGGTAACATATACGGGAATGTGGGTTCTCCCCGCGTGTGCTGCATTCGTAGCTCAGGGGATAGAGCAGCGGTTTCCGGTACCGCGTGTCGGGGGTTCGAATCCTCTCGGATGCATAATATGAATTGTTGAGGTTATATATGGCAGGAAATCCTAGGAAAGCAAAGTCGGCGGGCTCGTTTAGGGAGTCAATGGCTAAAAACTACAGATATTTTATTGTAGGCGGTTTATTTCTTATTCTTGTAATAGTACTTGTAATATTCCTTGCAACAAGAGGAACAGATGTTGTAAAGGAAGGTGAGCAGAATAGTGCAATTGAAGATATTGCGAGTTCTGTTGAAGTGCCAAAAGACAAGTATGAACAGGATGCATATCCTAATGTTAATACAATCTGTACTTCATATATGAATGCAATGTCTATAGGAGATTCGGATACAATGGCATCGTTATCGAATGCCTTATCTGATGAAAGAAGGGCATTTTTCGAAGCTCAGGCGCAGTATATTTCACAGTATGCAGATTACCATTTTTATACAAAGGCAGGACCTGAGGAAAATTCCTATCTTGTACTTGTAACATACACATTACAGATAGTATCGGATGCTAATAAACTGCCGGCACTTTGTTCACTGTATGTATGTACAGATGAATCGGGTACTCTGTATATCAATAATTCAGATTTATCAGAAAATGATGAGGCATATATTTTAGCTCTTGCTTCGCAGGACGATTTTAAACAGCTTCAGGATGATGTACAGCTTGCATACAACGATATGCTGGAGAAGAATCCGGATTTATCGGCAAGAGTAACCGAGCTTAGAGGACAGATTAATTCTGATGTTCAGGCAAAGCTTGAAGCTAAGAAGCAGGCAGAAACAGAAGCAGCTGCTGCACAGGCTGCCGAAGAGGCTGCGGCATTAGCCGCTGCAAATGCCAAAACAGTAAGAGCAACAGATGTTGTAAATATCAGATCTTCATCAAGTACTGATTCTGAAGTACTTGGTAAGACTTCACAGGGACAGGAATTTACAAGATACGAAGTTCTTGAAAATGGCTGGAGTAAGATTGATTATAACGGTCAGGAAGCGTACATTAAGACAGAGTATCTTGAGGAAGTTAATCAGGAAGCAGGTGCTGAGGGCGGCGAGGTTGCAGCAAGCGTAAGAGAGCCGGGAAGCACAATAACTGTTAAAGAAAACGCTAACATCAGAAGTCAACCGAATACTGATTCGGACAGTCTTGGAAAGGCAAGTTCCGGAGACACATTCACACTTGTCGAGGAAAAAGACGGATGGTGTAAATTTACATATGACGGTAAAGATGCGTATATCAGATCTGATTTGATACAATAATAGTGCTTTTTTACACTAAAGTGTTAAATCACTGTTGCAAATTTTACACATATGTATTATATTATCTATGGCAATGGCGCCAATAAGCATACAGTGATTTGTATGCTTATTGGTGTTTTTTAAATTAAGGAGGGAAAGAAATGTCTTACGTTGACGAGGTTTACGAGAGAGTAGTTGCCCAGAACCCTGCACAGCCAGAGTTCCACCAGGCAGTAAAGGAAGTGCTTGAGTCACTTCGTGTTGTTATTGAAAAGAATGAGGAGAAGTACAGAAAGGATGCATTACTTGAGCGCCTTACAACTCCTGAGCGCCAGATCCTTTTCAGAGTACCATGGGTAGATGATAATGGTCAGGTTCAGGTCAACAATGCTATGAGAGTACAGTTTAACTCAGCAATTGGACCATACAAGGGAGGATTAAGACTTCATCCTTCAGTAAATATTGGTATTATCAAATTCCTTGGATTTGAGCAGATATTCAAGAATTCACTTACAGGACTTCCTATCGGTGGAGGTAAAGGTGGTTCAGACTTTGATCCAAAGGGTAAGTCAGACAGAGAAATCATGGCATTCTGCCAGAGCTTTATGACAGAGCTTCATAAGTACATCGGAGCAGACACAGACGTTCCTGCAGGTGATATAGGTACAGGTGCAAGAGAAATCGGTTACATGTACGGCCAGTATAAGAGACTTACAGGACTTTATGAAGGTGTTCTTACAGGTAAGGGACTTTCATACGGCGGATCTTTAGCAAGAACAGAAGCTACAGGATATGGTCTTCTCTACATGACAAAGGAAATGCTTAAGTCAAACGGTATTGATATTGCAGGTAAGACATGTGCTGTGTCAGGTTCAGGTAACGTTGCAATTTATGCCTGCCAGAAGGCAATCCAGATGGGTGCTAAGCCTGTAACAGTATCTGATTCAACAGGTTGGATTTACGATCCTGAAGGAATCGATGTTGAACTCCTTAAGGAAGTAAAAGAAGTAAAGAGAGCACGTCTTACAGAGTACGCTGCTAAGAGACCTTCAGCTCAGTATCATGACAAGAAGACAGAGGGCACAAATCAGTGGGAAATCAAGGTTGATATCGCACTTCCATGTGCTACACAGAACGAGCTTGATGTTGAAGATGCTAAGAAGCTTGTTGCTAACGGCGTTATCGCTGTATGTGAAGGTGCTAACATGCCTACAACACTTGAAGCAACAAAGTACTTACAGGACAGCAAGGTATTCTTTGTTCCTGGTAAGGCTGCAAACGCAGGCGGTGTTGCAACATCAGCACTTGAAATGAGCCAGAACTCAGAAAGACTTTCATGGACATTTGAAGAAGTTGATTCTAAGTTAGAGCAGATTATGATCAACATTTTCCATAACCTTGACGATGCTGCCAAGGAATACGGTTTAGCAGGCGATTATGTTGCAGGTGCTAACATCGCAGGCTTCTTAAAGGTTGCAGATGCTATGAACGCACAGGGTATTGTATAAGGTTAACAAGATAGTTTGCCTAATATTGTGAATTAAGAAATGAGGCCCCATAAACAATGTGTTTATGGGGCTGTTTTTATGGTGTTTTTATAGTAAATTCACAGCTGTTATGATAAAATATAATTTACGTCGGATTGATAGAATCAAATTTATAATATATGAAATGAAAGGCAGGTATTTATTATTATGAACGCTGTATACGAGAAGGTTTTAGGATGCTATGAGAGTATTAAGGATAGAATTCCGTTTACTCCTAAGGTAGCACTTGTTCTTGGTTCGGGCCTTGGAAATTATGCTGATACAATGGATGTTAAGGGCGAGATTGACTATCACGATATTAAGGATTTTCCTATTTCGACTGTTCCGGGACATGCCGGTAAGTTTATTTTCGGATATGTTGATTCTGTTCCGGTTGTATGTATGAAGGGACGTGTACATTATTATGAGGGATATCCGATTAGCGATGTTGTACTTCCTACAAGACTTATGAAGATGATGGGTGCTGAAATTTTATTCCTTACTAATGCATCAGGCGGACTCAACCCATCATATTCAGCAGGTGATTTTATGATGCTTACAGACCATATTTCAATATTTGCACCAAATCCGCTTATCGGACAAAATATTGACGAGCTTGGTACACGTTTCCCTGATATGAGTCAGGTATATGATCTTACATTACAGGATAAAATCAGAAGTGCAGCTAAAGCTAATGGCATTGACTTAAAGGAAGGTGTTTATTGTCAGCTCACAGGACCTTCGTTTGAATCTCCTGCAGAAATTAAAATGTTAGGAAAGCTTGGCGTTGACACTGTAGGAATGAGTACAGTTGTAGAGGCTATTGCGGCTAACCATATGGGTATGAAGATATGCGGAATATCATGTGTATGTAATCTTGCTGCCGGAATTTCACCTACACCTCTTACACACGATGAGGTTCAGGAAGCAGGAAGAAATGCTGCACCATTGTTTACAAAGCTCATTACTGAATCAATTAAGTCATTTTAATGGGTACGAATAGGAGATATATGTACACATTATGAGGACTTTAAATAAAAATCAGGATGTCATATTAGAAGGATTTAAGGCGGGATTACCTATAGGATTTGGGTATTTCGCCGTATCCTTTTCTTTAGGGATTATTGCAAAATCTGCAAATGTATCCCCTTTTCAATGCTTTATTACAAGCTTTTTAAATCACGCTTCAGCCGGTGAATTTGCCATATTTACGTGTATAAGGGATAACGTTTCATATGTTGAAATTGCATTAATGGTCCTAATTGCAAATATAAGATATGTACTTATGAGCTGTGCGCTGTCGCAGAGGATTCATGAAAAGGATTCAATGCTTGCGAGATTTTTTTATGGATTCACGGTTACTGATGAATTATTTGCAGTTGAGATAGGAAGAAAAGGACATCTACAGCTTGAATACACAATGACGGCATTTTTGACGGCAGTAATAATGTGGTCATGCGGAACTACTGTGGGATGTATGGCAGGAAGTGTGTTGCCCGCAAGAGTTGTAAGTGCGCTGTCTGTAGCGCTGTATGGAATGTTCCTTGCAATTATTATACCGCCTGCAAGAAAAGAAAAATTAATCGGCGGAATAATTATTGTCTGCTTTTTACTAAGCTATTTATTTGCAAGAGTACCTTATATAAGAGATATTTCATCAGGAACAAGAATTATTATTCTTACGGTTATTATTGCTTCTGTAAGTGCAATACTATTCCCGGTAAAGGACGATGAAAGCATAGAAAAAGCATCGGAATAATATGAATTTAAGAGTTAAGTAAAGGGGTTTATTAAATAAATGCAGCACAATGTATATATTTATATTCTGATAGCATCAGTTGTTGCGACATTAATCAGAGTGCTACCGACAACATTAATCAGAAAGCAGATTAAGAACAGATTTATTAAATCATTTTTATATTATGTGCCATATGTTACGCTTGCGGTTATGACATTCCCTGCAATAATCAACGCTACTTCTTCAAAAATTGCGGGCATTATTGCACTCTGTGTAGGTGTTGTTGCGGCATGGTTTGACTTTGGACTGTTTAGAGTTGCAATTGCATGCTGCGTTGTAACATATATTGCGGAATTGTTTTTAATATAGGGCTTATAAGGATATAATTATGAAAGTTTCATACGAACAGTTAATTGAAAATGCGATTGAAGCAAGAAAGATGGCATATACGCCTTATTCAAAATATAAAGTTGGTGCAGCACTTCTTAGCAGTGATAATAAAATAATCAAAGGCTGCAACATAGAAAATGCTGCTTACGGACCGACAAATTGTGCTGAGAGGACAGCTTTTTTCAAGGCTGTTTCTGAAGGTGTTAAGGAATTCAGTGCAATTGCGATTGTCGGAGGATTGGAAAATGAGACAGATTTGTTTTCAGACTATGCGTTTCCCTGCGGTGTGTGCAGGCAGGTCATGAGGGAATTTTGCGACAGCGAATTTGAAATTGTAGTTGCAAGAAGCACTGATGATTACAAGGTTTATACACTTGGCGAATTACTGCCTGAAAGCTTTGGACCAGATAACCTGAAGGCGTGATAATCATGAAAGGAGATATTATGAAGAAGTATAAGTATTTATTGCTTTGTTTTGTTTTGGTAATTGCATCGCTATCCGGATGCAAGAAAGAAGAAAACCTTAATGAATTCGAATTTGAATATGTAGACGAGGGTACAGAGGCTAATGTGTCTGATAATAAATCCGAGGAAGCTACAGCTTCTTTAGATACAACAAATAATAATGTTGAAATTGGTACAATTGACACATATGTTGGATCTGTATACAAAAAGACAGATACTATTTCAGTCGGATATGAACCTGAAGAAATGTATGAAATCGAAGTGAATCTTGACGTCCCTGAAATTAAGGATGATTCCGATGCTGCAAAGACAATAAATTCAGAAATATATGACAAGGCAAAGGATTCAATAAATCAGATTGAAGCATTAATTAACGGAACAGCAGAAGAAAACTATGAACCATCATATTCGATGATAAGCTATGAGGCTTATCTAAACGGCGAAATATTAAGCATTATTGTAAAATATAATGCTTCGTATTATGACTGGACTGATTATGCCGTATTTAATTACGATGTAGTAAATAAGCAGCTTGTTGACAATGCATCCATACTTGAAGCCGCAGGTGTAAGTAAAGAGCAGTTTATTAAAATGGCAAAACAGTCATTTGGAGAAATTGCCTTACCCGATATTGAAGACTTTGTAAACGGAGATACAAATAATACGAGCGGGCTTATAGATGAGCAGGAATTAAGTGAAGATGAATCAGAAGACAATGCCGATGAAGAAGAATTATTTAATGAAGAGTGGAGAGGAAGTATCGTCGCTGACTACATCCGTGATTATGTTGAGACTGTAGGTGATAAAAACATTAACGCTGATATACCTGTATACCTTGATGGTAACGGAGAACTTAATGCAGTAGCACTTGTAATGGTTCCTGCCGGAGCAGGCCAGTATTATCATGTTGCAAAGATTGAAGAAAAATCAAACGATGCGATGATTAAGAAATACTGCGAGTATGCTAAAAAGTTTAATTACGACGGATTTGAGAAGCAGCTTCTTGCACTCTATGAATTAGAAGGATACAGCGGATCGATAATCAGAAAAATTACTGTCAGCAATATGCGTTCAGAAGAAGTATATTTAGGGTTTGACGACAATGACACTTCGTTATTTTTAATGCAGTTTTCAGGAGATGATTTTGCTGACGCATACGTTGGAAAACTGGAATTTGAGTCTTTTGATGAAAACGGTATTATTTTTAAATACGTTCTTGATTCTAAAAATGGCGAACCTCTTGATGAAAGCCATGAGGAAGCTGAGAACGAGACAGAGCAGATTTATTCGGGAAGGTTTTATTTAAATCCTTATTCAGTATGGGACGAAAACGAGGAGACATACATATCGGGTGTCGTTTATAAGCATATTGACGGTGAAGATATGTTGGGCTCAAATGGTGCTGCTGTAGATTTGAGAAAGTCATTTGGGTAAACGGAGATTATTATGAGAGAAATTCAATGCAGTAAAATTACAGAAGTTATTAGAAAACTGTGTATTGAAGCAAATGAGCATCTTCCGGAAGATGTAAAATGTGCTATCAAGACAGCAAGAAAAGAAGAAGACGGTGAAATCGCGAAAGGAATTCTTGACAACATCATAGAAAATTATGAAATTGCCGATCGTGAGAACGTTCCAATCTGTCAGGATACCGGCATGGCAGTTGTGTTTATGGAAATAGGTCAGGACGTTCATATTACAGGCGGGGATTTAACGGAATGCGTTAATGAAGGAGTAAGACAGGGATATACTGACGGATATCTGCGTAAGTCTGTTGTTAAGGATCCGATAAGAAGAGGGAACACAGGAGATAATACACCTGCCATATTATATACGGAAATTGTTCCCGGAGAACAGATTAAAATTACAGTTGGTCCGAAAGGCTTTGGAAGTGAAAACATGAGCCGCATTATGATGTTTAAGCCATCAGCCGGACTTGAAGGAATAAAGGATTTCATTATTGAAACCGTCAGATTTGCAGGTCCGAACCCATGTCCGCCGATGGTTGTCGGTGTTGGCATCGGGGGCACTTTTGACAGATGTGCACTTCTTGCCAAAAAGGCACTTATGCGACCGCTTGGCTCTTCAAACAAAGATCCGTTCTATGCTGATTTAGAAAAAGAATTGCTTTTGAAAATCAATTCTTTAGGAATCGGACCACAGGGACTTGGCGGAAGAACAACAGCAATCGGTCTAAATATTGAGACATTCCCGACACATATCGCCGGAATGCCGTGTGCAGTAAATATTAACTGTCACGTTACAAGACATAAGACGGAGGTGATATGATGAGCGAAGTAAAAAAGATTACATTGCCTCTTACGAAGGAACTTGCTAAAACGCTTAAGGCAGGAGACAGAGTATTGCTTAGCGGTACAATTTATACGTCACGTGATGCCGGACATAAGAGAATGTGTGAAGCACTTGCAAGAGGAGAAGAACTTCCCTTTGACCCGACGGATGCAACAATTTATTATGTAGGACCAACTCCTGCGAAGCCGGGACAGGTTATCGGTTCGGCAGGCCCGACCACGAGCGGAAGAATGGATGCCTATGCACCGACGCTTATGAAGGTTGGAATAAGAGGAATGATTGGTAAAGGTGCAAGACTTGATGAAGTTATTGAAGCAATGAAGGAAAACTTTGGTGTTTACTTCGGTGCTATCGGCGGTGCAGGTGCTTTACTTGCAAAATGTATTAAGTCATCAGAGCTTATTGCTTATGAGGATTTACAGTCAGAGGCACTTAGAAAGCTTTATGTAGAGGATATGCCTTTAGTTGTCATTATTGACTGCTATGGAAATAATCTCTATGAAACCGGACCAAATGAGTATTTGAAAAGTGTAGAAAGTAAACATATTAATAATTAACCGGGAGATATTATGGAAAACATGATCGAAATCAGATGGCATGGCCGTGGAGGCCAGGGTGCCAAAACTGCGAGTCAGCTTTTGGCGGATGCAGCATTTATGTCCGGAAAGTACATTCAGTCTTTTCCGGAATACGGACCTGAGAGGTCGGGAGCGCCGATTACGGCATATAACCGTATTTCAGATGAAAGATGCAACATTCATTCAAATATTTATGAGCCTGACTATGTAGTTGTTGTAGATGAGACTTTACTTGAGAGTGTGGATGTCACCAGAGGACTTAAAAAGGAAGGTGCGATTGTAATAAATTCTGCAAAGAAAGCATCAGAATTAAGAGGACTTCTTCGTGGATACGAGGGCAGGGTTTATACGATAGATGCAGGAACAATTTCAAGAAAACATCTTGGAGGATATTTCCCTAATACTCCAATGCTTGCTGCGATTGTTGCAGTTTCAGAATGTGTTAAGAAGGATAAATTCCTTGAAGATATGAAGGTATCGTATCAGCATAAATTTGCCAAGAAACCACAGGTTATTGAAGGTAACTTATTATGTCTTAAAGAAGCTATGGAGGAGGTAAAAGAGTGATGAGTAAGAAAGCATCAGAAATAAATGAGCAGATTCCATGGCAGGAACTGACAACAGGCTGTGAAATATATGAGCCTGCAACATCAAGACTTACAATGACAGGTGAATGGCGTTCGAAGGTGCCTGTTTTTCATGAGGAAAAGTGCAAGCAGTGTCTTCTTTGCGCTCCGTTTTGTCCGGATTCTTCAATTCCTGTTAAGGACGGTAAAAGACAGGATTTTGACTATGATCATTGTAAAGGATGCGGAATATGCTATACCGTATGTCCTTTTGATGCAATTGAGTTAAAGGAGGTACAGTAATGAGTATAAGAGACCGACTTTCAGGAAATGAAGCAATTGCAACGGCAATGAGACAGATCAATCCGGATGTATTTGCAATGTTCCCGATTACACCTTCTACTGAGATTCCGCAGTACTATGCACAATATGTTGCAGATGGATTGGTAGATACTGAATTTATCTGTGTAGAGAGTGAACATTCTGCAATGTCAGCCTGCATTGGTGCAGAGGCTGCCGGCTGCAGAGCTGTTACGGCTACATCATCGGCAGGTCTTTCATATATGAATGAGATGCTTTATGTTGCAGCATCATCAAGACTTCCGTTAGTACTTGCAGTTTCAAACAGAGCATTAACAGGACCAATCAATATAAATCACGATTATTCTGATTCCATGGCAGAAAGAGATTCGGGATTTATTCAGATATATGCCGAAAATAACCAGGAAGCATATGACAATTATCTTCAGGCTCACAGAATAGCAGAGACAAAGGATGTAAGACTCCCTGTAATGATTTGTGAAGACGGATTTATTACATCTCATGCACTTGAAAATATCGAGCTTGAAAGTGATGAAGACGTTAAGGCATTTGTCGGAGAATACAAGCCTGAAAACTATCTTCTTAAAAGTGAGAATCCTCTGGCTGTAGGACCATATGGTGTTTCCGGATATTATATGGAAGCAAGAGTGGCACAGGCTGAAGCCATGAAAAATGCAAAGCGCGCAATTCTTGAAGTTGCTAAGGATTTTGAAGAAAAATTCGGAAGAAAATACGGATTTTTTGAAGAATATAAAATGGAAGATGCTGAAATTGCAATAGTACTTATGGGTTCTTCAGCAGGAACTGCAAAGGCTTGCGTTGATGAGTTAAGAAAAGAAAATATTAAGGCAGGACTTATTAAGGTAAGAGTATTCCGTCCGTTCCCGGGTGAAGAACTTGCAAAGGCTTTGGAAAACTGCAAGGCTGTAGCGGTGCTTGATAAATCTGAAGGCTTCTCGGCTAATGGCGGTCCGCTTTTTGCAGAGACAGCTTCCGCAATGATTAATATGGATAAGCGTCCGAAGATGGTAGATATTGTTTACGGCCTTGGTGGAAGAGATTTTACGGTTGACTCTGCCAGAAGAGTATTTAACAGACTATTAAACATTGTTAAGACCGGCGATATCGGTCCTGTTTATTCACATATGGGACAGCGTGATTTAAGGAAAGAGGTGCAGTAATGGCCTATAATTTACGAGAACAGTTAAATAAAAAGGAACGTTTTGAAGCCGGACACAGATTGTGTGCAGGCTGTGGCGCAGGTATAGTGTGCAGGGCCATGATGAGAGCCTTGGAACCGGAAGATAAGGCAGTTATATGTAATGCTACAGGATGTCTTGAAGTGTCATCATTTATGTATCCGTATACTGCATGGGAAGATTCATATATCCATACTGCATTTGAAAACGCATGCTCAACCGCATCAGGAGTTGAAGCGGCATACAATGCAATGAGACGAAGAGGTAAGATTAAAGATAATTTTAAGATATTGGGAATTGGCGGTGATGGCGGAACTTATGATATAGGTTTTCAGTCGCTTTCGGGAGCACTTGAAAGAGGACATGATTTTACATATTTCTGCTATGACAATAATGCATATATGAACACCGGAACTCAGCGTTCATCTGCTACACCAAGATTTGCTTCTGCAACAACTACACCATTTGGAGCAGAGTCTGTAGGTAAGAAGCAGGTTCAAAAAGACCTTACTCAGATTGTAGTAGCTCACGGCTCACCATATGTTGCACAGACTACATTAATCGGTACGCTTAAGGACTTTCATGAAAAAGCACACAAGGCAATTTACACTCAGGGGGCAACATTTGTTAATGTGCTTACGCCATGTCCGAGAGGATGGGGTTACTCTGCTGAGCTTTTACCTACAATATGCAAAATGGCTGTCGAAACTTGTGTATGGCCACTTTACGAAGTTGAAAACGGCGAATGGCACTTAAGCTACGAGCCAAAGAAGAAACTCCCGGTTGAAGAATTTATGAGACTTCAGAATAGATTCAAGCATTGCTTCAAGCCGGGCAATGAATGGACAATCGAAGCAGCTCAGGAATATGTTGATAAGAAATGGGAAGAACTTCTTGAGAAGTGTAAATAAAAAGGAGGGGTTACAATGGATTCAATTTTTACTAATGCTCATATTATTTCATGGCTTCAGTATTTTGCAGGCGGAACAGAAATTGACTTAGAGCATGTTAAGATACTTGATATTACTAAAAAGAATAAGAATCTTATTCCTACTGTTGAGTCGCACAGAGCAGTACTTGTATTTACACAGGCAGGTCATCCGGACATATTCTATCGTATGTTTAACGCAGGACTTGGCGAGTGCGAAGTAGTATACAACGAAGGAAGTGAGCCTAAGGGCGAGATAAAAAGAGATAAGGTTTACGATATGATAAACCGTGGAATAAACGCTTCCGCAGGCATGCTTATACTTAATCAAAATGCCAGAAATACTATTAAATTCGGAATGAGAAATCAGGACTTTGCATCAGGCTCTGTTCATTATGTCGGTTCTGAAATCAGAAGTATCATCTTAAGCAAGATGCAGATTAGCGAAGGCAAGAATTTATGTGTAATCTCCGGTGAATCAATTGCTGTAGAAGCAGCTATCATGAACGGCGAAGGTGATGTAATTGCTGTTGAATACAATAAGCGTGACAGAATCACTATGGAAGAAAACATAGCACAGTTTGGTCTTAATAACGTTAAAATCATAGACCATGTTGACGATGAGACGATGAAGGATATGCCTGTTCCTGATGTTACAATGCTTGTTGCCTCTGCAACGATGGAAAAAGAAATCGAAACTCTTCTTAAAATTAATCCTAAGATGGAGTTTGTGATTTATACACTTGACTTTAAGGTTGCAGCTGAATTAAGAGATCTTCTTGCAAAATACAAAATAGGTGATTTCTGCGCCATTCAGGTTCAGGTGTCTAAGCTTAAGTCAAATAATTCATTTGAAATTCAGCCAGCACCGTGGATTATTACAGGTGTAGGAGAGGTAGTGTAATAATTTGAATTAAGGTTTTGGTTTTTTATGACTAATGAAGAAATAAGAAATCGTCTTTTTGAACTAAAAGATGAAAAGTACAAGGAGTTTACGCTTAAATTAATTCCCGGTTTAGAACCGGATAATGTAATCGGTGTAAGGACTCCGCAGGTAGCGCAGCTTACAAAGGAAATAATAAAGTCAGGGGATTATTCTTCATTTCTTGATGATTGTCCTCATAAATACTATGAGGAGATGGGAATTCATGTTGCAATTATTAATTCAATGAAGGATTATGACAGCGTAATTAAAGAGATTGACAGATTTATTCCGTATGTTGATAATTGGGCGACATGCGATGGAATAAAACCAAGGAAGGCTTTTTCAAAAAAATGTGACAGACTGATTATCGATGCAAAAAGGTGGATTAAATCAGAGCATATATATACGAAAAGATTTGGTATTGAAATGATTATGAATTTCTTCTTAGATGATAACTTCAAGAGGGAATATAATGATCTTGTTGCTTCGATAAGAAGTGATGAATACTATATTAATATGATGATTGCCTGGTATTTTGCAACTGCGCTTGCAAAGCAGTATAATGATACTATCCCGTTTATAGAAAACAGGCGGTTAGATGAATGGACTCATAAGAAAACCATTCAAAAAGCGAGGGAAAGTTACAGAATTACCGAGGAACAGAAAGAGTACTTGAAATCGCTTAAGTGATAGGAATTAGTAAGGATAAGTTTTGTTCATGCTGTATTTGTCACATTACTGACAATTGGCACAAAGGAATGACGGCTGTCACCGGTTATACTGTTTTAGATTAAGAATGGAGGTAGACTATGTGTACAGCAGCAAGTTATAAAACAAAAGATACTTATTTTGGACGAAATCTTGATTACGAACACTCATATGGAGAAGAAGTAGTCGTGATGCCAAGGAACTATCCGTTACACTTTTTAACAAAGGATACTATAAAAAGCCATTATGCAATGATTGGCATGGCAAGTGTGATGGATGATACAGCTCTTTATTATGATGCATTTAACGAAAAAGGGCTTGCGATAGCGGGACTGAATTTTGTCGGAAACGCCCGTTATCATTCTAAAACCGAAGGGAAAGATAACATAGCACAGTTTGAAATAATCCCGTGGGTTCTTTCGCAGTGTGAAAATGTAACTGAGGCAAGAGAGTTTTTTGAAAGGATGAATATTATTGATACGCCTTTTAAGGCCGGATTGCCTGTAGCAGAGCTTCACTGGTTAGTCTCTGATTTAAATGAGACAATTACTGTTGAGTCGGTAAGTGAAGGGATAAAAATATATGATAATCCGGTTGGAGTTCTTACGAATAATCCGCCATTCCCTTTCCAGATGCAAAATCTTGCAAATTACAGAAATGTTTCTGCTTACAATAAGGAAGCTACATTTGCAAAGGGGCTTGAACTTCCTGAATACAGTAGGGGAATGGGAGGACTTGGACTTCCGGGTGATTTATCGTCGCAGTCAAGATTTGTCAAGGTGGCGTTTACGAGGATGAATTCGCTTTCTGATGATTCAGACCTTTCAAGTATCAGCCAGTTTTTCCACATTTTGGCTTCGGTTGAACAGCAGAGAGGATGCTGTGATTTATTTAATGATAAGTATGAGATTACAATTTATTCATCATGCTGTAATCTTAACAAGGGAACTTATTATTACAACACTTACAACAATCATCAGATTAACTGTATTGACATGCATAAGGAGAATCTTGACTCAGATACTCTTTCAAGATATCCGATTTCTGATGAGGAAGTAATCAATATGATCAATTAGTAAAATATTATATAAGCGATATAGAGTTAATTGACAAACAGACAGGTAATATGTTACGTATATAGCGTGATATATTACCTGTTTTTTGGAGGAATAAATGAAATATAACGAAGTGCTTAACTTGAGTTTAGTAGATTTTGGGGATATGGAACCAAAGCCGTTTATTCTTGGACTGTTAAGTGCATTTGATAACCGGTTTCAGGCCTGTGCAGACAGCTTTTTCAAGGAGATTACATGGAAGCAGTTTTTTGCGATAATATGCGTTAATCTGTGTACGGAAAATCCTACAATAAATGAGTTGTCAGAAATAATGGGAAGCTCGCACCAGAATGTAAAACAGATTTTAATTAAGCTTGAGAAAAAAGAATTCATTAAAATGATTCCGGATAAATCAGACAAGAGAAAGCAAAGAATTGCACTCACCGAAAAATGCATGGAGTTCATGCAAAAAAACAAAGCTCAAAGCGATGAGACAATTTGCAGGATATTTGATGGGATAGATGAGGATAGTCTGCTAACGACAATTCGCACACTTTTATCTATGGAAAAAAATATAAGCGAAATCGGCTCTAAGGCGGATTAGAGTCCTAATGTCTGCGGGATTTTTATTTTTGAATAAATACTGTATAATGCATACAACATGACATACAGATGTCGTGTTGTGTGCATTATTATATATTAGGAAGTGAAAATGATATGAAAATAGATAGACTTATTGGGATTCTTTCAATACTGTTACAGAAGGAAAAGGTAACTGCCCCGGAACTGGCAGAAATGTTTGAAGTGTCAAAAAGAACAATAAATAGAGATATTGATGATCTTTGCAGAGCCGGAATTCCGATTGTTACATCACAGGGAACCGGTGGTGGAATCAGCATAATGGATGGATACAGAATGGACAGAACGATTCTTTCATCTAAGGATATGCAAATGATTATGGCCGGACTACGAAGTCTGGATAGTGTGAGTGGCAGCAATTATTATAGCCGGCTTATGGAGAAAATCAAGGCCGGTTCCGCAGAGTTTGTCAGTGGTTCTGAATCAATTCTTATTGACTTATCTTCCTGGAATAAGGATTCTATATCATCTAAAATCGAACTGATACAGGATGCTATTGAACTTGGGAAAACAGTTAAATTTGAATATTATTCACCAAATGGATACTCTGAAAGAGAGATTGAACCGTACTATCTGATTTTTAAGTGGTCAAGTTGGTATGTGTATGGATACTGTCTACTAAGAAATGATTTCAGGTTGTTCAAGCTGAATCGTATGACCAAAATTGCACATGTAAGAAACTTTGAAAAAAGAGGCGATGTGCCAATGCCTGATTTATCAAATGAGAGAGTATTTCCTTCAAAGGGGAAAGTAAAAGCTGTTTTTGATCCATCCATGAAATGGCATCTGATTGAGGACTATGGAATAGAGTCTTTCACAGAACTACCGGATGGAAAACTCCTATTTGAACATGAATACGCTGATGACGATGGACTTTTGTCCTGGATGCTTTCAATGAGGGATAAGGTTACCGTTATTGAACCTGAAACCATAAGGCAGAAAATATTTCATATCGCTACAGAACTTACAGAAAAATATAGGAAGGAATCAGTGAAATGAGAGGGTTTAAGGAGGTTTAAAATGGCATTTGACTTTAAGAAAGAGTATAAGGAATTTTATTTGCCTAAGAATACACCGGAAATAGTGACGGTTCCGAAGGCAAATTATATTGCGGTAAGAGGAAAGGGGAATCCAAATGAGGAAGGCGGAGCATATCAGCAGGCTGTGGGAATCCTGTATGCAATTGCATATACGTTGAAGATGAGTTATAAGTCAGATTATAAGATAGAAGGTTTCTTTGAGTATGTGGTTCCTCCGTTAGAAGGCTTTTGGTGGCAGGATGGTGTAGATGGCTGTGACTATAGCAGTAAAGCGGAATTTAACTGGATATCGGTAATCAGACTGCCTGATTTTGTAACAAAAGAGGATTTTGACTGGGCGGTAAAAACCGCATCTGAAAAGAAGAAAATAGATTGTTCTAAAGCAGAATATTTGACGGTGGAAGAAGGCTTATGTGTACAGATTATGCATCATGGACCTTTTGATGATGAGCCTGCTACAGTTGCTCTTATGAATCAATATATCAAAGAGAACGGATATAAGAATGATTTTAGTAATGGCAGACTGCATCACGAAATCTATATGACTGATGCAAGAAAGGTCACTCCGGAAAAATGGAAGACCGTGATTAGGCATCCAATCTGTAAAATCTGCAATTAGTTATGTTCCTACAGCAACCTATGAATTGCCGATTGAACATTCTTTTTAACCGATAAAAAAGAGTTGATTGAATACGGATATAAGGTAGGATAAATATCCATGAAAGAACAAACTGTTGGGTTTATAAAAGAGCAGTAAGTTCAGATTTCGTTAACGATGGAGAGAATGAGACAATCTGATGATAAAAACTGTGCATTATTATTTGATAAAAACTGTGTATTTTTATCTTGTAATTTATAGGTGGAAAAAGGTTGGCATTTCGGCTGAAATATCAATTGATTCGGCTGAAATATCAAAAGTGAATTGACATCTCGGGCGAAATATCAAAGTTTCGAGCGAAATGTCAAAGTCAATTTGATAATTTGCGAAAAAGATGGGCATAATATGTAATCGAAATGTAATCGAATACTCAATTGTAATCCGAAATTCCATACCCTCTAATTCGGATACTCCTTACATCATTTGAATGGATGTTACAGAGAGAGGTATGGATTCTCTCTTACAGACTATGCCGAAGAATAATTAAACAATCTTATATTTAATGTCATTAAAAAACTTCGGCATAGTACGTCTTATCCTTAATTAGGTATAATTCTGACAATGGTAGTGAATTTTCTAATCCTAAGGCCATTGAATATAGGGAATATCCTGTTGATGGAAAAGGATTAAGGACTATCATTTAAGGTTTTATATTGGATTAAAGAAAAAAATTTCGTATTATAAAGATAAATAATCGATTTGGTTGATTTATTAGTCGTGTACTTACGTTTATATAGCAGAAGGGTGGAATAGGATAAGCTATGGAAAAATCACAACATGTATTCCCTACAATTAACCTTAAAGAAACCGGCATCAATCTTCGCCGAATTATGGACAAGCGCGGGATTACTCCAAAAGACATAAAGGAATTCTTAAATATAGGAAGTATACAAACCGTATATAACTGGTGTAACGGTCTAAATATGCCTACAGTTGACAATCTGTATGCATTGAGTCAATTTCTTCAGGTGCCGATAGATGAAATCGTTTGTGGCAATAGAAAAGCAATTATGCCTGAACCAATTGTTATAATAGAAAATCCAAGAACCAGAAGATTGTATGTATATTATAAACAACTAAATAGGATGCTGGCTGCGTAAATACAAACAAAAATTAAAGCACAGCTGGAATGACAAATATAGAATCCTCTTGCAAAATGAAAGTATAACATTTTGTAGGAGGATTTTTTTATGCAAAGAAAAGTAAATGTAGTAGAAGATTTGGATGGAAACAAGATTGTATTCATTCATGACGTGAGGTTCAAAGGGAAACGTTCAATAGAATGGATTGATGTTGAAACGTATTTGAAAGAGTTTGTGGGAGAATCATATGTGATAGAAGATACAAACGACATGATTTACATAGGAGCGGATTTCCCAGATGAATATGCACATTCTGAGTATACAACATCCTTAAAAGGTGCAAATGCAAAAGCCAAGGCCAATGCGTCACAAGGAGTTCCGGAATTGATAGAAATTGCAACTGGAAAAGAATATAGGAAAAATACGAAAATGAAACACAGTAAAGATGCAAAGTTTGGATGGTATAGATATACTTCCAGATTTGCCTTACCTGTATATAAGGAGAGTGGAGAAGTGGAAAGATATAATGTGTTCAACGTGATAATGGTAGTAAGACATGCCCAGGACGGAAAACTATATTTATACGATCTTGTAAACATAAAAAAAGAAACGAGCAACCTTTTCCAGTCGTGAGACCTTACTCAGCAAAAAACCCATTTCTTGAATCTATAATATGAAATTCATCATGAATAGTCAAGAAGAAAATCGGATAACACCGAATGTATCAGGTGTTAGAGAAAAAAGTTTGAAAAGAGGATGAATATGGCTAGAAAAACAGTGGCCCTTTTGCCAAGTACAGAGCGAGCATTGGAAAAAGTGGGGGCAAATATAAAGAGAGCAAGATTACGTAGAAATATACGGGCAGAGCTTCTGGCAGAACGAGCCGGTATTAGTGTAGATACACTTTCATCGATAGAGAAAGGTGTAAGTACTGTTTCGATTGGTGCATATGCAGCAGTATTGTTCTCTCTTGGAATGGAGAAAGATCTTGAACTGCTGGGAGAAGATGAAGAAGAAAAGCGAAGATATAGAGAGCTTAATCTGAAGATGCGTGAGCGGGCAACGAAAAGGCCCAAAGAGAAAAAAATCAAAAAAGGAGATGGACCGATGATATAC
>SAMEA3663028__coassemble_93_pt1 | contig 41822 bp, 23 predicted proteins | sample SAMEA3663028__metabat2_high_PE_020 | metagenome-assembled genome bin SAMEA3663028 (sample SAMEA3663028) | pig gut metagenome | biome: pig gut; feature: pig-associated habitat; material: faeces | place: France | collected 2012
TCTTATTATCTGCAGTAATAATATCTGTAACCTTTGGTTCTCCTTCAGTTATCGTTCCCGTCTTATCAAGGGCAACAATTTGCACCTTGCCGGTTTCCTCAAGTGACACCGCCGTCTTAAAGAGAATTCCGTTTTTTGCCGCTACTGAGTTACCAACCATAATTGCAACAGGCGTTGCAAGTCCAAGTGCACACGGGCAGCTGATGACAAGAACGGCAATTCCTCTTGCCAAAGCAAAACCAATATTTTGTCCAAGGACAAGCCAAGCAATAACAGTTAACACAGATATTAAAATAACGGTCGGAACGAATACTCCCGAAACTTTATCTGCAATCTTAGCAATCGGCGCTTTTGTAGATGCGGCATCGCTGACCATTTGAATAATTTGAGCCAGGGTTGTGTCTTTGCCTATTCTTGACGCCTCACAACGAATATAACCGGATTGGTTAAGTGTTCCTGCACAAACCAAATCACCGGCCTCTTTATCAACAGGAATACTCTCGCCGGTCAAAGTCGATTCATCAACTGCTGAATTACCTGAAACAACAGTCCCATCAACAGGAATGCTTTCGCCCGGACGCACAACAAAAATGTCGCCAATACTAACCTGTTCAATCGGTACAATAATTTCTGTTCCGTCTTTATAAAGCGTTGCCGTCTTTGGTGCAAGCTTCATTAATCCTTTAAGCGCATCTGTTGTTTTGCCCTTTGCACGTGCCTCAAGCATTTTACCGACAGTAATAAGAGTAAGTATTGTTGCCGCCGATTCAAAGTAAAATTCATGCATGTATGTAATGACAAGGTCTTGGTTACCTTTTACCAGCGCATCAGTCATTGCAAAAAGTGCAACTGTACTGTAAACAAAAGCCGCCATGGAACCAAGAGCAACTAAGGTGTCCATATTCGGTGCACGATGCATTAGTCCTTTAAATCCACTAATGAAAAACTTCTGATTAATCACCATAATGATACCGGTTAACAAAAGCTGCACAAGCCCCATTGCAACGTGGTTATCATCAAAAAACGGCGGCAATGGCCATCCCCACATCATATGTCCCATTGATACATACATAAGTACAATCCAAAAGCCAAGAGACATTAATAAACGCCTTTTTAAAACAGGCGTTTCCCTATCCTTAAGACTTTCCTCATCAGGTAAATTATTTATATTTATTGCATTACTATTTTTAGGTGTCGCTTCGTATCCCGCATTACGTACGGCCGCTATGATTTCATCAGGTATTGCTGTTCCCTCAACGCCCATTGAATTAGTGAGCAGACTAACTGAGCAGGAAGTAACTCCATCAACATTCAAAACTGCCTTTTCAATGCGGGCCGCACATGCAGCACAGCTCATACCGGTTACAGCATATTGTTCCATAATAAATTTCTTCCTTCTATTTCATGAGCTTCTGCAAAGTTGCAACTAACTCATCAATTACATCATCCTTACCTTCGCGAATATCTCTTGCTACGCATCCTTTAATGTGATGTGCAAGCAACTCCTTATTAAATGCATTTACCGCAGCATTTACAGCGGCAGATTGTACCAGAATATCTGCACAATATGCATCTTTTTCAACCATCCCTTTAATTCCCCGAATCTGTCCTTCAATCCGATTCAGGCGGTGTATAAGCTTCTTTTTCTCTTCCTCTGTGCGCGCTGTTGTTTTTGAGCAACAGCACATATCTTTTTTTGCTGACTTATCTTTCATTATTTATCCTTATAAATACTTCTTCCACACACCCATAGAATGCATCCCTCTCCGCGTATACCCCTCTGGGGTATTATAATAATATACCCTTATGGGGTATATGTCAACTGCATTTATAGCCAGTTGGATTGTCAAATGGTAGTCCTTTGACCATTGCCTTCGGCTATATCCTTCCCACTACCGGGGCGGATTCGGGACTTTAACCCGTTAGAAACGTGCGCCGCTAGGCGTACTAGCAAAAGACCTGTCCAAACATATGGACAGGTACTTATATTGTTGTTGTTTTGTTTTAGGTCTCATATATAGATTTTATAACTAAGTCTCACTGAGTCTCATTTACGCATGAGACTCAGTGAGACTATGGTGAGACTGCAATGAGACTTTCTTAAGCTAAATACTCACGAATGTTCAGCACAATAAAATTATTTGCTGGCTGCATCCGTTTTCTTCCTTTTCTCCATGAATTTTATGATATCATCTGCTCCCTGTAAGTAGGTAACATTGATTGGTACACGAGGTGTTCTGTCGTTGGCAGATTCTTCAATCGCATCGGCAAACATCTCCACCTGTTTCTGACCGGATATGATAAAATTCTTAGTGATACTTGAAGTTGCCATAAAAACACCTCCTTTATTATGAATCTAAATTGACATCCACTTTTAAACTTTTGAGAACACATGACAGAGCAACACGAAAAAAACGCAAGCTAATACTCCTAACCATGACTATGTAATTTTCTATATCTTAATTCCTAACTGTCGCATCATATAATACAGATTGTTGGTCCTAACACCGAAAGCCTTTGCCACATCTGGTATCTTAGCATTCCTATTAGGATTCTTTGTACTCAAACCACCTGATGGTACCTCTGCTGTAATGATTGTATAATCATTTACCGCAGCCGCTGCAATCAACCAAGGGTCTGCAATATGCCCGGGAGCCCAAGCTTGTAAAGCCTGTTCCTTATATAAGCCACAACTCTGCACATACTGCAAAACATCCTGATATTTACTAATAATCTCTGGCGTAACATGGTTACAGATTTCAAATCCTGTCTGCTTTCCTACCCACTCAGCCAAATCATCTTCACCTTTATCAATCTCAGCCTTTACCATATCAAGCAACACCAGCCTTCCTGACTCAGTACGCTTCGATAGTTCTTCCCAATAGGTTGGTATCAAATCAAAAGCATAATACTGTCTGTATGGTGCCATAAAGGAGTTGGAATCAATTAAAAACTTTTCTTCTACCATTCCACACCTCCAAGACGCTGCACTACATCAGAAAATGTCTTGCGACTCGTATTTGTCAAGCGATATGCTTCTGTATAAGAAGTTCTACCCATATTGATGCTTTCACACAACGCTCTTACAAAGCACCCATCTAAACGAGAACCCATAGTATTATAATAATTACCACCAGAACTCTCTTTGTTCTCTTTCATCTGATTGTAATTGTCGATTGCAGTCTGCACTACCTGGTGATATTCATCTTGTTTTATCTTCTTACAATCCATTGCTTTTCTTGCAATAACAATCTCACCACAACGGAAATACTTCGCTAGTTCTGTAATGGTTGCATACACATCCATATCAATATTGCTAGCATTCCATTTATTCAAGAATATACTCTTTGGTACAATTAACTCTCCAGCTACTGCATTACACATTACTTCCGTAGCACTCACACCATCCACACGATTTCGTCTGTCATTAAACAAATCATCTTCGCCAATCCAAATATGAGCCACTTCATGTAATAGAGAGAATAACTTAGCACCATTAGAATCTGCTGTATTAATAAATATAAGCGGAGCCCATTCATCTACCATAGCAAACGCTCTGAACTCATTTACATCCAATGCACGATGTGTATTCTTTCCTACCACACCGCTCATCATCACAACTACCCCGCATTCTTCCAGCTTTCCTCTGATGTAGCTGAAAACTTCTCTAGGGTCCTTACATTTCTCGTACCAAGTATCTTCTAAGTCTAAATCCTTGCGAATTCTATCAACAATAACACTGGCATCCTTAACACCCTTCATACAGCCAACAACAGGCAACACATCAAACCCCATCTCCTGTCTGTAATCCTTCATCCAATCCTGAACACTTTCCATTTCATGAATTGTATCAATCAGGTTACGACTTGGATTGGCAAGCTGAATACTATCCACAGTACGATATTCCAGTAATTCAATCTGTTCTACTGGCGGTGTCTGCAAGAAGAAATATCCCAATGGAATATTGGCTTTCTTACTAAAATCCTCTATCTGATTAAAGGTCGGAGTCTTAGTACCATTAAGCCACTGTGTTATGTTGTTCATCATTTTATCGCCAAGTTTTTCTTCTTGTGTTTGACTTAAAGCCCAGCTAATTATTTCTGGCTGAATATTCACATTCACTGCTGGCATAGCACTACCTCCTTCCAATCAAACTTTTCTAATGTAATTATATCAAAATAATCAGTTTTGCACCAACTTTCTCAAAGTCCAGCTATACAACAACTAAGAACAAATTATTTTGCTAAGACCCTTACTAACTCTTCATAACGCTTCGTATGCTCATCGATATCTTTTTGCGTAACCCCGTAATATATATAAACTTTTCTAATAAGTTTTTCAAATTTCTTCATTTCACTTTTTGAGCCCGATGAAGAACTACTTATTAATTCATAATTCTTCTCAATCGAAAAGCTTGACTCCAAATTATTAGTCGTCTGAGCAAAAATGTGCAGATCAATATCAAATAAATCAGTCGAAATGCTTTCTACTGCAACTTACTTATCAATAATCTCCATCATTTCAGCTGGCGTTACAATAAAGTCCATTATCGGATAATGCTTCTGATTACCTGTTACCAAATAGGCATCATCGTCTCTCTTCTACATAGCAACCTCGTAAAATACCAAATCATCCATGTCATTACCTTTTTCTTTCCGCTCTAACAGCTGATATTTCAGCATTAATCTCATCAAGAGACATCTCCGGTACATCAGCCGCCTGCTCTCTCAGCTCATAGAATGCATTCCTAGCCTCTGCCCTTGTAATTGTTGTTTCGGGTAATGTTGCCTCAAACGGAAGTCCTTTGACCATCTTACTTCTGGTCATAAACATACGGAAAGCTGTTGGTAAATCCATACCAAGAGTCTCGTAAATCTCTGCAACCTCCTGTTTTAATGCTTTATCTGCACGAAATTGAATCAATACCTGTTCGGCCATAATGATTTCTCCTTCACCATACTTTATGTAGTTGTTTTGCATTTGTTTGTAATGTTATTATTTGTCAAAATCAATTAGTTATCAATATAAATTACTAAGCAAAGTAGATACCAGTTCCTCAGGTGCAGGATAATGCCCACTTCTTAAATAACCAGGTAATTCCTTTTTATAGTTATCAATTTTCAATCCATAGGCCGCAAAAATCCCACCACATACAGATTTATAAGTATCTCCTCTCCGTATGCGGCTCTGATATATAAGCGTTATCATAGTCCCCAAACATATTCGCTTCATTTGCTGCCCCTTATCTACAGCCTATATGTAAAACTCCATAGTTTTCTCCAGTCCAATCATCTTGTCATTAATTTATCCAAACAAATGGTTCATATTCAATGCCGTATTCTTCGCATAATTTTGAAAAACTCTTTTTTTCAAAGCATCTACCAAATTCCTCAACCATCGTATTTTTAAGTTTTCCTTTATGGTTCCTCTGAAGACACTCTTTCAACTTTTGAACATTTTCTTTGTCAAGTGTATATATCGCTTCTACATCCATTCCATCATAATAGGAAACATTATAATCAGCTTGAGTTATCTTGAGTGAGCCATACTCTTGTTCATCCAAATAGAATGAGCCCAACGCTCCGGTTTCTGTTTCAATAATCTCCGGTTTTGATATTACATTCTTGTACTTATCTAAATCATCCTCGTCTACGTGGCAAATAATATGTTTCGTCTTATCAGTATGAAATGGACTATCCTGCTCTGGATAAACATTTTTAGCAACAATCTTCACAACTGCTTCATGGTTATCTTTTCCAGCAGGAACCAATACCATATCGTCTACATTGTAACTGTCATCATCAGCTATATAACACTATGTTTTCCCCCAGGATAAAATTCGACATCACAAATAATATATTGCCGCTTCATTTGAATCTCCTACTACAACTACTCTACAATTGGCATCGAATTAAAAGCCAAAGCCATTTCCCTTTTAGCGTTCTTTATTTTCTTTTTATAGTCAACCACATTAAGGAGAACGCTTTCGCACTCTTTATCTGTCATTGTTGTTACGATTTCTAAACGAAGTCGTGCCCTTGAGGCTCCAACATAAAAGCGCTGTACTGCCTCACTGCCAAATGTCGCTTCATCAACATCCACCAAGACAATTGCATCAGCCTCTAATCCTTTGAACTTTCTGCATGTCGTAAATACCTTTTTCTTAAAAGCTCCATTGGTACATGCATCGCTTAATATGCTACTTGCCTCGCTTTTACATGTAAGAATAGCTACATCTGTAATACCGTCCTCTTTTAGCTCCTCAATTATCGTTTCAACCCGTTTAATTGCTTCCTCCGCTGTTTCACGATAATGAATCTTTGCCGGCACCCCTTTAATAGCTCCGTCAAATAATTTGGGATTTCTATCCGATATAGCTTTTAAGGAAGTTATTGCGATGTTTTCCGTATTTCTGCAGTTCTTATATAATGTGAGTTTGCAATCAGCTTCGCTTATAAATTTTGGAATATTTGTTGCCTGAATAAGCTGCAATTTATCATAGAAAACATAAAACGTACCTTCAATATCTTCGTTTTCGATTACAGCATCGTGTATTGTCTGAAGAAGATCAGCCTCCTCTATCTCTTCGCGTCCAAAATCTTGGCCTTCATCAACAATCACATGCCTATAAGGGAAAGAACCCGAAATATACATATCTAAGATTCTGTCACCGGCCGCCTGATAGTCAGGTTTCTCAGTTTTAGCAACCTTGCACGCAAATTTGTCAATTGTCATATAATCTATACACTCATGGTGATACTCTTTATCCAAATAATCTCTGAGCATTACGTTGTAGCATAAGAACAATACTCTTTCACCAGTAGATGCATGCCTGGTCGCTTTTTCCACAGCAATCATCGTTTTCCCTGTTCCTGCTGCTCCGTTAATAACAGCGGATTTTTGGTCGACAAGATAGTTTAACAGTCCCTCTTGTTCCTTCAGCAATCTATGAAAAACTATTTTTTTCAAATCACTATCAAATCTTTTAGATGGAAAGATATTAAACTCCGGACATATTATTTCTCTAATAACTCTTCTTACATCCTGGTCACTGAGGTCTGTTTTAATATGGTTTTCCAACTCAATATCAAACAAAGAACTAATATAAGGCTCAGGGTCTTCTAAAGCCTCCATTGTAAGTGTAATGATTCTATCCGCTTCCTTAGGGAATCTAATACCTCTTAAATCATCCTGTGAAATCGAAGGGAACCATACTGCATGCAAAAACTTACACCTATTAGCAATGTCTCTTAATGGGCTGTTCTGAACCACATTTAATAAATCCCACTTGTTTCCAGCCGCCTGATTGTATGGCCCACCATGCTTCATGATACGTCCGCTTGCGTATTTCCAGCAGCCACCTTCATATTTTACCGCTCCGGCTTTTGCTTCCAGACACAGCAATCCTTTAGTCTGGTTAAAAACAACAAAATCCACTTCACCTTCATGTAGGATGTTATCCTCAACATAAACATTCTTAAAGGAATGAACAATATAATAATCGGATGGAAGTTTTTTAAGCGAATCGAACATTACCCCTTCAAGACTTGCAGGATCATATTCTCTAGCCTCCTCAGGTATCATTATTGCCATATCAATTCTCCCTTAATGCAGCTAATATGCCATCAACGGTAGTATCCTCTCTTTTAAGGCAGAAGCACTTCCATTCACTTTTGGATGCCATATTAAACTCTTCTTCACTTTCGGCGCCAAAAATCATTACCTTTCTCTTTGGCCAATACAAGTCAACATTATAATAAGTGGAATCGCCAAGGACCTGAAATGTACCTGCTTGACACGGTTTTTCTCCATCTTTATACTCAGAAACCTTAGCAATTAATTCATTTATAAGCTCTCTCTCATGCATATCTGACGAAAATTGAAGCATATTTTCCCATATATCTACATAATCTGTATTCTTCAAATTTGTTCCAGAATCGGTTATGATAATCTGTGATTTTGAGCTTTGCTTTACTGTACTTTTAACTACGATACGTGCCCCTACATTTTTAAAAATGTAGTCTGAAAAAAAGCCAATATCACGTTCTTCATAAGTCCCTATTATTACTCCTCTATCCAGAAAAACATTAAATTCTTCGCAGCTCGTCTCTGGAACAAGAGTACAAGCATGACAGGCAGATAGATTCAATGAATCGCGCCCCTGTCCCATACTTAAACTGCAAACAGGATCATTTGAACAAGTTATAGCGCCCTCAATGGCCTTTTTAAAGATACTCGGGAAAGTATCAGCCCTGCCCTGACGAACAAGTCCGCCCATCGTTCCTTCGGAATCGCCACTCGCTGTATATATCAGAATGCCAGACATGCACTTTCCTTCAGATGATTCACTACAGTATATTCGCTCTTTTATGGATGCTATACTATATCCACACTCAAAGCTCAGCTGTTTCATCAACAGATGAGAAAGTGTATGCAATAAAAGGAATTTTGCGGTAATAGTCCGAGGTCGAATATCGCCATAATAAGATTTGGCATAATTCTCATTTAGCTGATCAACTCTACGTTGTATCCGTGGATTATTTGTTCTCCACTCATCAATAGCATCATCATTCAATTCTATAAAAATGCCCTCGCCTCGAACGTCATAACCCGGATACCAATTTGTGTTGTCTTCCTTGATTGAAACCTTTTTGATTTTTGCCTCGTTATTTGCATTGTCATCCTCAACAGGCTCCAATCTAGAAAAGCCAACTAAGGCCTGCACTTCTCTAACCTTATGAATCAGTGATACATTTTTTACATAAGGCAATCCATATTGTTTTACATCGGTGGACTCTCGAACAAATTCTCCATTTTTATCTTCCTGAACTACTTCACCGCTAAGAGCTTCATATTCTTCGGCTCTATACTTTACACTCGTAGTTGTATAGCTATCATCTGTGTTTCCACTCCACCTGCGCATTAAAACCGGCTTTATCGAATCTTCTTCATGTCCAATATCGCGTCCTATTTTTGAGGCATATTCACTAATCTTCTGCGATATAATCTTTTCCTTCATTTCCTGAGTAACTTCCATGCCTATAGAAGAAAAAGTCTTTATTGATTCTGTAATGGCCTTTTTTAAGTCGGAGAAGAAAGGACTTCCCTGTATTTTTGCTGTAAGTTGGCTTGAGTACGGAGGAATAACCAACGAACTAACTGCTATGGGAAAATAAACAGACGATCCACCTCTTTGTAATACATGAGGGTATTCGCCGCAGGGCTCTTTGGAATTTTTCCAAGGATGTCTTCCGGTACACTGAAATCCATATTCAAATCCCGTTGCCTTATCTAAGTTTTCAAGTGCGTTTTTATCAAATGCCCCCTTAAGAGTAGCTCTGGCATGACATGTCTCACATGTAATTGTCAAACCTTCCAATCCTTCCGTTGATGATGCGCTTGTTGTGAACCTTAATTTTGGATTATCGCATATTTTTTTCGCGCCAAAACCATTTTTGGCGTGTACCCACTTAACCCACGGAAAATCATCTATATGACCATGACCACATGCAACAACAATACGTGCCACAACCAACTCTTGAAAACAAGATGGACATTTTAAATTCTTGATCATATGTGGATCATTTTCGCTCATCTTTTTGCATTTTGGACTAGTGTTGTACTCCTTTATCCATTCTTTCAGAGGTTTGAAAGCTCTGCATCTTGGACAAAAATACCACTCGGGAAATCTTGAATATGCAATACCGCTTTGATATCTTCCATCATCTTTGCTTCCCGGCATTCCAAAAAAATCTACATGAAGAACCTTTTCAAGTCTCTCGTCATGTATCTCAACAACACTGCCCTCCCACGTTTCGGGTGCGGCTGTCATTAAAGTTTGCTCTGGGAAATCAACCATAGCACCAACACCATACTGAAGAACTGCTTGAGATGCTCGAACTGCGTGCGTTATTTTATTTAATTGTATTTTTTCATATTCATACGCCATGTTATCAGTCCTTCCATATTAAAACACTACTTCCAACAGAAATATCTACATTTCTCATAGATGTCATAGTATCAAATGCATTGTCATTCTTACTTGAGTTATACGCTTTCATTAACCTTGCATCGCCCTCTTCAGGATAAGCAACCATATACTTCTCACCATAAAAGAAGTGTTCCTCATCATACCCATCCTCAAGCTTTTCCCAGTTTTCCAGAAACGTATCAATTTCCTCTCGAATCTCAGATTCTTCGGTATCAGTTCCAGGATTAACCCTGTTGATAATATCGTTGTTGCGTTCAACTATATATTCAACTATAGAATCAATCTCCTTCTTGTACTTTGCACGAGAAAAAAGGCCTGCAGCATTTTCCGGCGTTAATTCAGGCAATAGCTGTCTTAGAAGAGCAATCACTATAGCGTGTAGTGCTCTGTCCCTCGCCGGTTTTGAAAAAGGCGTAACCCCCGTAGGCTCGACATGTTTATAAAATGATTCATGATATCCTATAAACTGCTCATAATGAGATCTATCTCGACTCTTAGAACCATCGTACATAGCAAAAGCCACTCCTGGATAAGACCTTCCAACTCGGCTTGACGCCTGAATATATTCACTTGTCAACTTAGGTTGTCCTACTAATAGCATTACATTTAATCTGGCTACATCAATACCTACAGAAATCATATTCGTTGCAAGCAAAATATTAGAAGGCCACCGCTTGTTTTCAATGTTTTCCTTGCTATACGTCAATTTTTCAAGCTTATCCAATGTCTCATTTAACTGAGTAGTTGACACTCGACTTGTTAGTTCATCTGCACTTGTTATTATTCGAGCGTCCTTTGCGGTTCCTACTCGGTAAGCCATTCTTTTAATAAAGTCTTTTACGTCATCATCTACAAGGGTTGAGCATTTACCAAGGTCTTTTAAACTATTGAAATAAACTGTAAGTGTCCAATACTTATCTTTTATTTCATAAGGCAAATCCATTGTGTGAATCTTTTGAAGCAATGCAGCTATAGATCTGATCTCCATCATTGCCTTGGTTTTTCCAGAAGGCATCAGGCCAACATACTTTCTTCCATATACACCCTTTTCATAATTAATAACTGACTCCCTTGCGAAAAAAGAATCCTCAGCATCAATACCCGGATGTGGGAATTGACAAACTTCTCTATCATACAAGGATGAGCATTGTTCGGTAGCTCTTCTTATCGTCGCGGTTGATGCGATAATCTTCGTCTTTATACCTTTGCTACTGCAAATAGAATCTATTGCAGCTTCATATAAACCAACCATTGTTCCCAACGGTCCCGAAATAAGGTGCAACTCATCCTGTATAATTAATTCGGGTGCTCTGTTACCTGTTCCTACACCAAAAAATGCTCCTATTTGCGGATTCCACGGAAGCATCGCAAATTTATCTACGGTACCAAATAAAAGGGTCGGAGGGGTCTGATATAATTCCTCGTCAACAATCTGAATTGGCAGTTTTCCTCTTTCATTAAAAAAACACGCTTCCTGTGGGCACCATAATTCGAAGTGAGCATTACTCCTCATTCTGTAACCCCACTCACCCAACTTCTTATGTCCATCTCTGTCTTGTACCATTTTGGTGCCGCACCATGGACACTTTAGTACTTGAAACTTATTGTGGCGATCCTTTTGATAATCAAGTTCCTCAGCTGTAGCCTTTGTCAACTGATTAAGCTCAGATTTCGCTTTAGCATTTTTGTTTGGTGTATGATCATTTCCAATCCACAAACCGATAGTTATTGGTTCTGAACCCAAATCATATTTCCCATAAATTGATCTCTTGTCAGTAGCATCGACACGAATATACTCACATGCACAGATAAGAGTAGATGCACGTGTAAACTGCTGTGCCGCCAAAAGTCGCAACGTATAGCGCATTATAACAGTTGTGCCCGCTGCACTTTCTTTATGTGCTAGTCTTCTGTAAAAAATAGTGAACGCTGTGAGCCCCAGGTAGGCTTCTGTTTTACCACCGCCTGTAGGGAACCAAATTAAGTCAACTAACTCTCTGTCGTTAGACCGATCATCTACTATTGACTTAATGCTCATGAGTAAAAACGCAATCTGGAAAGGTCTCCATGCATAAAAGTCCTCAAGAAGCTTTTCAACATTATGGTAGTCAATTTTATCCAACAATTCAGTTAGTTCTTCATCATAAGGATATCTGTTTACATCTGATGTCTTTTCTTGCAGTTTGAGATGCGCTCGCTGCATAAACATAGCTCTATTAGCCAATTGAAATGCATTCCATGCTGCATCACAAGACTTCAGCAATTCTAAGCCTTCATGCATACGTTTTGAAGCTGCTTCGCAGCCCAATACATTTTTTTCAGCAATATAATGGTACTTTTCCTGCAAAGAATTAGATTTATACCTGATTTCACCTATCCATTTATCGTAGGCAGCCACGATAGATAATAGTTTCTCCATCTTGATGCTTTTTTCATCTTTTATCAAATCGGATAGGTATTTCATTGACAAAGCATCTTTAGTCACACCTGAATCCTCTGGTAAATTGAAATCCATCGAAGGCACTTCGCTTATAGGAAAATACTCACTAAATACTTCTCCCTTTCCTGACATATCAACATTCCAAGAGATAGATGTACCTAATCCTGTCCCATATACTTTTTTATTACGGTATTGAAGCGCCAAAGACTGTTCTTCATCATTCAAATCAGAGAAGTCAACGTTGGCACCATACTCTATAAAAATAAAACTATTATTCTCACTGCTAATTCTTATTTCCGGTTGATACAAGCAAAGCTTAGCACTTGATTTTCTTTCATCATCATTAACTAGCATAATTGTTAATGACCATATATCATTTACCATATTCCGCCTCAAAGCGGTAACCTTTGCATTTGTTTCATCTAATTCCTTGTTTTGATCAATATAATCAGAATTGGAAAAATCCAGCTCAAGTTCACACATATGTGGCTCTCTTACATATCCCTTTCCAAGTTGATCTGAAAGTTTATACATAAGCGAAATGATATCGTGTTCATCCCCTCCTAACAGGTCTCTTTCTTTTAACGCTATTATCGATTTTTTATTAAGTCCACCAGCAGTAAGCCTTAGTGTCTTTTCTTTACGATCCAAATAAATACAATGATCAAACTCAGTTGGAAGTTCATATTCATCTGGGATATCACCGTAAGGTATACGGCAGTCAGTAGCCACAGCCTTCTTGTAAGTTGCAAAACTAACCTTGCAATTTACCTTTTTACACTCTCCCTTTACAAAAAAAGTTATTCCCATAGAAGACGGCATATTTTGAGTAGCAAGACCAATCTCTTCGTCAAGGTTGTCCTCATCAGCATCAGCTTCAGAGTGATGATGTTTTACAAATCCCTCTTCTCCACCAGTAGATAATTCCTCTGTCTCTTCAATCTGAACCTCACTATCCTGTTCCTCAACTCGTGAAGTATCATTATTGTCTGCGTTCATTTTAGTATTCTTTGTAAACAATACACCTACTGAGTATCTGGTATTGGGAGCATCTGAAATAAGCTCATGTTCAATATCAGGAATAGAAATCTCCGATCCCGGTCCCATGAGTTCTTTTTTCACAAGCCCTATATACTCGTCTCTTACCCTAATCATCTCTTGCTTATCTGCCATAATTACCACCCTTAAATCGAAATCGGTCTATTTGCCATCCCCATTGGAACAACCATATCGACCTTTGCTATTCTTTCAACTCTCTTAATCTCTGTAAGCGTATCTACCTTCTCGTAGATTGATTCCATATAAGTTCCCGCCTGCGGAGCTCGCCCGCTTAGCTTATCAACAATAGCAGTTCCAACTTGATCCAGTATTCTTCTTCTGATAGATCTTATCTCTCGACACGCTTCAAAAATGCTTTCAGGGTTATTCTTGAGTTCTTCTACCCCTGTAATATTTCCAATATGGCGTATGGATTCGACTACTCTCGGACCAACAGTGTGAGAATCTTCATCCAGCCAGTGTAGTATAGTTTGCTCATGGACAGTGGCTCCATCCTTGAGCATTAGTTCTGCTACTTTTCTAGCTGTGTACTCATTGGCATACATAAAATCAACCAGTGATTTTTTCCACAAGTTTGCCTTTCTGTAGTTTTCTTCAGCATTGTTATCCAACTTACCATCCAAAATCAGTTTGACAAGAATAGAACTAACAATATCCTTGGTATCATCGTTATTTTTAGTAAAGACTATGGAATCACCTTCACAAAACTCTTGTGCATCTACTTCCTTAACTATGCCAGTAGCCTCCTCCAAAACATATCCTTTGTAATGTTTACTCAAATAAGCCTTAGTGTCATCATCAAAAATAGCCACAGCGACAATATCTGTATTTACCGCGCCCTCGTATCCCGAATTACTTCTGTAACTGGAACCAATATACGCCAAATCAACATTTGCAATATAGTCTTCCATTTCCTTTTCAAAACCATTTGCATTTTCTTCTTCGGTCGTTATTACTTCATCTTCGTCCAGAGTAGATATTATAATTGTCGATTTCTTCTGAAGTTGGTTTGTTCTATTGCGAGACAACTTATTTTTAAAGTAATACCCTGCTTTCTCGCTTTCATATATTACCGAAATAATTGTTGCCGCAGCATTACATCTAAATACATTAAAGGATTTCCCCTCATAATCGCCCAGCACAACTACGCAATCGTACATTTGTGAGTTGTCAAATCTATTCGCGGTAATAAAATCTTTATTTTTAAACAAGTACTCAGAGAATAGTCCAGCACCCTTTATAAGTGTTGCATAATACGCTTTAGGAACAACAATAGCTACTCTTTCACCCACATGAGTATATAAATATTTCCGTAACCATTCATACTTTCCATTAGTTTTGTTCTCTTTTGATAATATCCTCTCAAGCACTTCAATCAAGGCTAATGCATTCTTTTGTAAATGTTCAGGAAAAGCATCTGCCAACCTCCGAAGCTCTGCTATCTTTTCCTCTGGCAAGTCAACTTCAATAAGCCCTCTCTCTCGTGCCACAGAAAACCTATCCATAGGGAAAGGTGCCGTAATAAATACTTTCATCAGAGAATGCGCGAGCATGATAAAGTTGTCTTTTCCTTCTGTGGAATACTCATCACGTTTTATCGATATAATATTCTTCCTAAACGTATGGAGCACATCCGAACCAACACCATTTTCTTCAAGAACAATCAACTCATTATTCTTATCAATAATTGTATTAACTTGTGTCACAAGTTCTGAAATATAATGATTGTCTTCTACCTTCTCATAAGTGGTATTTTCAAGCAAAAATTCCTTCGTACATGCAAAGGTTTCTACTTCTTCGACATCAGATGTCAATTCAAGTCCCGAGTCACTATCCATAGATGAGCAAACGTATACATACTGAAGCGACTTTCTATTAATTAACTCAGGAAGTTCTGAATAACCTCTTGAGATCGAGTCTTCACCAAGTACAATCAATCCTAAATGCCTGTTTCCACGCCTAGATAATAGTAAAGGTCTAGCAGCGGAAACTTTAGCCGTAAACTTTAATGTCGGCTCATTTTTACCAGTATTACCGCCATATCTATATTCATCTTCCTCTGTAAAATAAGAAGCAGTCACTAATTCCAATAACCCGATATGCTTTTCATTGAAAACCAGGCTTATATTCTTAACCAAATAATCCGCATGGTCACGCGATGCCACTATCACACATGACGTATCTAAAATGCTTGGTATATTATCCTGTTCAAACCCCAAAACATCGACAAAGAAATCGTCTCGCAACGATGTCTTTTTTCTTATTCCCCTACCATCCATGCGAACAGAGTCACCGTTATATGGTTCAATATTTCTCCATACCTTTTCAGGAATATAAGTAGCAGATGTCTCACTTTGAGCAAGTTTTATAAACATTTTGCCTTTTTCGCTTCCTATCTCGCTACCATCTATAAAACCTTTAAAAATGTATCGACTTTTCTTTGTCTGCCCGTAAAGAACTGTGTCCCCATCAGAAAAGGAATTGACCATATCTCCTGTTTCCGATTCATTTGAAATAAGATTAAGAATAGTCGCATAAGTGATTAATACAGCATCAAAACAAAGCGAGCCGGTATGCATAATTAGCCCGATATTATGATCTCGCTTTGTTATTGTTTGTGTCAGAAAATCACCAAAGGTCTTTAATAGCAACTCCTTTGAAATAGTCTGACCTTCAATCTGTATTTCACATTTTTCAAAAACCCGATGCATTATTTCTTCGTTTGTTTGCATAGTGCCCTCACAAAAACTACCTAATCCTTATTTGGAAATTCAATTTAAAATAATAATCACCGTTCTCTTCGTACACTCTACCGTAATCACCATGTCCTTGATCTGTAGAAGGAAAATCCAAATAGCAGTGACTAAACAAAAAGTTCTTAAAACTCTCTGATTCTAGGGCATAGTTAGCAACCACCTCACCCGTCTCTTTTACGGTAATATAACCACCCTTCACCGTACTTCTGCCGTCCCATAATGTGCTCGCTGTCATTCCACAATATGCAGAATATAGGAACATCTTTATCATATACGGATACTTACTCTCCCCAAGCGAAATACCGCATGGATTCTCATTTATGATTCGATTTGTTACGGATGGAATATCTATCTCTGTTTGTCCTTCCATAAAATGATTCCACATCATTCTTTCAATCACTTCCGGAAGTCTTGGATTTATCTGGTCTAAATTTTCTTGAAATGCACAACATTTCGCACGTGAAGCATATTCGTAACCCACAAATGACAAGCCACAACCATTCTCTCTTAATGCCGCACATCTTCCTGTAACCGATGCATGCCCCCTTGCATCCACCATTGAATTAATCTGCTCCATCAACTGACTCGTCATTCCGCTAATACGATATTTCGCCGCAGATGCTTTTGCTGTGTTAAACAACGTTGGATTTTCTCCAAACTCACACTTAATGGAAAAACCTATATTTTCCCGCACTATCGAATTTCTAGGATCTCTTGCGCTTATAAAGATATCGCTTTTTTCAACACTTTTAGCCTTCAGATGATGCATTTCTGCTTCGCTGATAAAATCCTGAACCTCATCAGAAACGTTGAATGATCTTCCCGAGGCTCCACTAATATCAGACTTAAGCAGTTCTGCTATTCGCAAAAAATGCTCTGAAGGTATACTTGAAGCAGGCTGACTATTTACTTCAATATCAATATCAACGCCGTTCATATTACAACTATATGTAACAAGACGGTCGGCAGTTTCCTGTCGAACAACTTTTAATACTTCCATCCATTCTTCTGGATTTGCATCACCGTTTTCGTCAGAAAGATAAAGCTTTTTATCTCCAAGTAGTCTTAATGCAGCATATGGTTCGCCCCACTCTCCTCGATTCATATTTATCCCTCCAATACTTTAAAAATCTCCTTAGCTATCGCCTCAATAACGTTTACTGTAACGCTGTTTCCAAATTGCTTATAAAGATGCGTATCTGCAAGTTCCAATTTAAAATCCTCGGGGAATCCCTGTAGTCTTGCCCATTCACGAGGAGTCATCTTACGAATACTTTCCTTGTTTATCTCCCCTTTAATATATGTAGTAGGAACCATAGAATGCTCTCTATCGTCAACAATTAGATTTCTTTCTCTGCCCATTCCGCCGCATACTATGGTACCTGCAATATCATTCAAATCACGAACCTCATAGCCAAATCCATGGCCGGCCGCTTCATGCCTTGCACGATGCTTTCTTAATGTATCCATGTAAACATCGCTCAAGTAATACTTTGCGGGAACAGGTGCAGGATCCATAATGTCACGAATACATTTCTTTTCCGAATCGCCAACGGGAAACAGAAAACCTTCCGGACATCTTTCTTTGATCAAATCGTTACGAATGCATACCAAATAGATTCTCTCTCTATTTTGAGGAACGCCAAAGTCTTTACTATTTAGTATTTTGTCGTATACCGTATAGCCAATCTGTTCAAACGCGCCTTTTATTACTTTGAATGTCCTTCCTTTGTCATGAATGGTCAATCCTTTAACGTTCTCACAAAAAATAATCTTAGGCTTATGGTACTCACAGATTCTTACAACATCTTGAAAAAGAGTGCCTCGACATTTGCCTTTGTAATCATCATCAAATCCCATATGTTTTCCAGCCATCGAAAAAGCTTGACATGGAAATCCTGCAAGACAAATATCAAATTTAGGAATATCCTTTTCATCTATTTTTGTGATATCACCTGCAATTTCAAATGGATCATCAAAATTTGCTTTATATGTTTTTTGCGCAAACTCATCCCATTCGCTTATAAAAACCGTTTCAATATTTTTCCCAAAGGCGTTATCAAAGCCTTTACGAATTCCACCAATACCAGCAAACAAATCTATAGACTTATACATTTTTTCTCTCCTTCAATGCGTTCTCAATTCTATCTGCGCATTTCTTAGTTTCTTTTTTTATTTCTTTGCCCCAAAATCTCAGAACTAGCCATCCCTCTGATTTGAGCTTTTCATTAACTTCTTTATCGCGTTCTATGTTTCGTTCAATTTTAGGAATCCAAAAATCTTGATTCGATTTGAAATCCTTTTTTCTTTCATCCCAGTTATAACCATGCCAAAATTCACTATCGCAAAAAACCGCAACCTTTAAACCTATAAAAGCAATATCCGGATTTCCATAAACTCTTCTGACATTTTTTCTATATCGAATACCTCTTTGCCAAAGTTCTTTTCTCAAACATATCTCTATATCTGAATCTTTGTTTTTTACTTGACGCATGTTATAGCTGATCTGCTCATCTGTCTTTTTCATGATCTTCACCGCAAAACCAGATTTGCTTTTTTTAAATATATTTTCAAAGCATACTCTTCAAATCGTTTTAGTTCTGAATATCTATCAGGTTTTTCAATTTCCATCATATCAACAAGGTAATGAACATACCGATCTGAATAGAAACACCATCCATCTACCTTTTCAACTTCGTTTTCATTTCCAATATCTATTGGGCATAAAACGTGTATTCCCTGTGGGATATCCCCTCTCTTTCCATAAAATCTTTGAGCTGTGTTTGTTAATCCTCTTTCAAAATTTTGATAAGACCAAATTCTATAATTAATACCATGACTCTGAATCAATATGTCTGTATGTTCTCCGACGTCTTGTTCTGGTCCGTTCATAACATCTGCATCAGGGATAAGACTTGATATCTTATATGTCAAATCCATTTCTCTCAAAAAAGATGGTAAAGCACGTAAGCCCCGTCCTACTGTACCTGTTATTTCAGCTTTACTATCTATTCCCATTTTGACACATTCATTAACTATAGATGCGACGTAATATGCTGGAGTAATATAATTACTTGCCAAATTCCAAAAAATATTTGTAAATATTACTCTCGTTTTATCTTCTTTTATAATCGGAATATTCTGAACAGAGTAACCATCCATAAACTTATCTGTCAGATTCTGCTCCAGAATGACTTCAACGCATAAATCAAAAACCTTTTGGTCATTCTTTATTGAATAACAATAATCCAACCCTTTTCTATAAGTCATCTGTTTCCATGTACTCATAAACTTCCGAATATCTTGTATATTTACCATAGGCTTTAGCTCCCATCGGTATACTATTTTGAGTTACTCGTTTTTATCATCTTTTTCAATACTCATAATGTCACCGATGTTACAATCCATGTACTCACATATCTTCTGAAGAACTTCCAGCGAGACGTTCTCGCCTTTACCCATCTTAGCCATCGTGGCTGAGCTGATATTCAATTCAGCAGCAAGATCCTTTTTATACATATTCTTGTCAATTAACATTTTCCATAAACCGTTGTATGAAATAGACATATTTTTTCCTTTCACTTAGTCGGCGCTTTCATGCGCAAAACAAAAAATACGTACCCAGTGAAAAGTATATCATATCTCAATTTACTAAACAAAAGTTCTTTCTTTCCATATCCGATTGAATGTCCTAGACGCTTTCGCATACCCTTCATGTTCCGCACTATCTCTTTGCGAACAGCTATTGTTTTCAATGTTTTCTGTCATAAATGGTCATTCCTCCTTTCTCGGTCATACTCAAGACTCCTACTGATTCGGTCCTTCACCTCTCGGCTACTATGCCCTCTTCTGACTTCTGTGCATTCAGCACTACATTAGGCAGTGGTTACCTCTCTCAAGGCTTGCCGCACAGACCTCTCTAGGTACCACACATTTCTTCCTCTCCATCTATCTGCCCCATTTACTATGCATGATTCCGTGTAGTTATTGGGCTTCGGCTTGTCTAGTAGTCTTACCTTCATGCATAGCCTCATATGAGATTTCTGTTCGTCAGACCAGAGATTTGCCTGTGAGTTAGTATGTTCCTCACATCCAGCTTCCTTCAGATTCAAGGTTGCCCTTGACACCATTGCCTTCGGCTATATCCTTCCCACTACCGGGGCGGATTCGGGACTTTAACCCGTTAGAAACGTGCGCCGCTAGGCGTACTAGCAAAAGACCTGTCCAAACATATGGACAGGTACTTATATTGTTGTTGTTTTGTTTTAGGTCTCATATATAGATTTTATAACTAAGTCTCACTGAGTCTCATTTACGCATGAGACTCAGTGAGACTATGGTGAGACTGCAATGAGACTTTCTTAAGCTAAATACTCACGAATGTTCAGCACAATAAAATTATTTGCTGGCTGCATCCGTTTTCTTCCTTTTCTCCATGAATTTTATGATATCATCTGCTCCCTGTAAGTAGGTAACATTGATTGGTACACGAGGTGTTCTGTCGTTGGCAGATTCTTCAATCGCATCGGCAAACATCTCCACCTGTTTCTGACCGGATATGATAAAATTCTTAGTGATACTTGAAGTTGCCATAAAAACACCTCCTTTATTAGTGTGACTTATCTTCTCTTATTCATGATTCCTCGACTACATTTTATGATGTTGTCCCGGCTTTTGCAACAGTAATCCTCTGATAGGCGCACAACATGAAACTAGGGAAAGCGAAATGCTTTCCCTAGCAGAACTATATATATTGTTGCCTAATTCTTCTTTTCCGCAATAGCAGCCTGTGCTGCTGCAAGTCTTGCGATTGGTACACGGAATGGAGAACATGATACATAATCGAGTCCAATCTTGTGGCAGAACTCAACTGAAGTTGGGTCGCCGCCATGCTCACCACAAATACCAACGTGAAGGTTAGGGTTAACCGGCTTTCCAAGTTCGATTGCCATTTTCATGAGCTTTCCTACACCTGTCTGGTCAAGCTTGGCAAATGGATCGTTCTCGAAAATCTTAGTGTTGTAGTAAGCCTCAAGGAACTTACCTGCATCGTCTCTTGAGAAGCCGAATGTCATCTGTGTAAGGTCGTTTGTACCGAAGCAGAAGAAGTCAGCTTCCTTAGCGATTTCATCAGCAGTAAGTGCTGCTCTTGGTATTTCAATCATTGTACCAACTTCATACTCAAGGTTGATTCCTGATGCTGCGATTTCTTCATCTGCTGTCTTAACTACGATAGCCTTAACCTGCTTAAGTTCCTTAACATCACATACGAGCGGAATCATGATTTCAGGCTTTACATTCCATTCAGGATGTCTCTTAGCTACAACAACTGCTGCTCTGATTACAGCCTGAGTCTGCATTTTAGCAATTTCAGGATATGTTACTGCAAGTCTGATTCCACGGTGACCCATCATAGGGTTAAACTCGTGAAGTGAATTGATGTATTCTTTAATCTGCTCTACGCTCTTGCCCTGCTTATATGCAAGCTTTGTAATATCCTTTTCCTCTGTAGGAACGAACTCATGAAGAGGTGGATCGAGGAATCTGATTGTAACAGGATTTCCTTCAAGTGCTTCATATAACTGTTCAAAATCTGACTGCTGATATGGAAGAATCTTTGCAAGTGCTGCTTCTCTTTCTTCTCTGGTATCAGAACAAATCATTTCACGGAATGCTTCAATTCTGTCTTCCTCAAAGAACATATGCTCTGTACGGCAAAGACCGATACCTTCTGCACCAAGTTCCCTTGCTTTTCTTGCATCCTGTGGAGTATCAGCATTAGTACGAACCTTAAGTGTTCTGTACTTATCTGCCCATGCCATTACTCTTCCGAATGTACCTGCAATCTGTGCATCAACAGTCGGGATAATTCCTTCATAGATATTACCTGTAGTACCGTCTATTGAAATCTCTGAACCTTCTGTGAAAAGAGTGCCGGCAAGTGTAAACTTCTTATTAGCTTCATCAATAATAATATCGCCACATCCTGATACACAGCATGTACCCATTCCTCTTGCAACTACAGCTGCATGTGATGTCATGCCGCCTCTTACTGTAAGGATACCCTGTGCAGCCTTCATACCTGTAATATCCTCAGGTGATGTCTCAAGACGTACAAGAACAACCTTTTCTCCTCTTTCAGCCCATTCAACTGCATCATCAGCAGTAAATACAACCTTACCGCAAGCAGCACCTGGTGAAGCTCCAAGTCCCTTACCAAGAGGTGTTGCTGCCTTAAGTGCCTTATCATCAAACTGAGGATGAAGAAGTGTATCAAGGTTACGAGGATCAATCATTGCAACTGCTTCTTCTTCTGTCTTATGTCCTTCATCAACAAGGTCACATGCAATCTTTAATGCAGCAGGAGCTGTTCTCTTACCGTTTCTACACTGAAGCATGTAAAGCTTCTGGTTTTCAACTGTGAACTCCATATCCTGCATATCATGATAATGATTTTCAAGTATTTCACAAACTTTAATGAATTCAGCATATGCCTCAGGGAATTCTTTTTCCATCTGTGCAATAGGCATTGGTGTACGAACACCGGCAACTACGTCTTCACCCTGAGCATTCTTTAAGAATTCACCCATAAGCTTCTTTTCACCTGTTGCAGGGTCACGTGTAAATGCAACACCTGTACCTGAATTATTGTTAAGATTACCAAATACCATCGGCATAACGTTAACCGCTGTTCCCCATGAATAAGGAATATCGTTATCACGACGATATACGTTAGCACGTGGATTGTCCCATGACTTAAATACTGCTTCAATTGCAAGCTTTAACTGGACAACAGGGTCTGAAGGGAATTCTTCACCTAACTGCTTCTTATATTCTTCCTTAAACTGTACTGCAAGTTCCTTTAAATCATCAGCAGTAAGCTCAACGTCATAGGTTACACCCTTCTTCTCCTTCATTTCATCGATAAGCTGCTCAAAGTACTTCTTACCTACTTCCATAACTACGTCAGAGAACATCTGGATGAATCTTCTGTAAGAATCATATACAAAACGTGCGAAGTTAGGATCAGGATTACCTGCAATCATCGCAGCTACAACGTCATCATTAAGACCAAGGTTAAGAATAGTATCCATCATACCAGGCATTGAAGCTCTTGCACCTGAACGAACCGAAACCAAAAGAGGATTCTTTAAATCTCCGAACTTCTTGCCGTTAACTTCCTCCATCCACTTAACGCCGTCTTCCATGATCTGATTCATGATTTCGTCGTTAATCTTACGTCCATCCTCATAATACTGAGTACATGCCTCAGTTGTAACTGTAAATCCAAGCGGAACAGGAAGTCCTATCTCTGTCATCTCTGCAAGGTTAGCACCTTTACCACCAAGCAGATTTCTCATTGACATATTACCTTCTTTAAAGGTATATACCCATTTTTTTGCCATCATTCTACCTCCAAATCATATTTACAATCCGAAATCCTTATTAGAAAACGTTAAAATATAACCACCCAAATGATACAAATTTGAACAAAGCATAAAAAAAGCCAACTTACCCCCTCGGTAACTTGGCATCATTTATTAACTCCATTGTTAATTCCAAAATAAATACAATCATCTAAGGTCTCCAGATTGATTTTTCTTTATGCGAATATATTACCATATAATTTTAAGTTTGGCTATTAAAAAAAGAACCGAAAATACGAAAATACCACAAAAATTTTCGAAATCCGGTTCTTTTTACATAGAGTATATTAATAATACATTTTACGCCAAAGTGTTTTACTAAAACTCAAGCTTCTTTTCAAGGAATGCTGAAAGTTCATCAATCTTGATTCTCTCCTGCTCCATTGTGTCTCTGTCTCTTACTGTTACACAACCATCTGTCTCTGAATCAAAATCGTACGTTACGCAATATGGAGTTCCGATTTCATCCATTCTTCTGTATCTCTTACCGATAGTACCTCTGTCATCAAACTCAACATTCCACTTTTTAGCAAGCTCAGCATAAATCTTCTCTGCACCTTCATTAAGCTTCTTAGATAACGGAAGGATTCCGACCTTGACAGGAGCAAGTGCAGGATGGAAATGAAGCACCGTTCTTGTATCAGGCTTCTCAGGTGTTCCAACCTCTTCTTCATCATATGCTGCACAAAGGAAAGCAAGAACAACACGGTCAGCACCAAGCGATGGCTCAATAACATATGGAATGTATCTTTCCTGTGTTTCGTCATCAAAGTATGTCATATCTTCCTTAGATACATTCTGATGCTGTGTCAAATCATAATCTGTTCTTGAAGCAATTCCCCAAAGTTCACCCCAGCCGAATGGGAATAAGAATTCGATATCAGTTGTTCCTGTTGAATAGAATGAAAGTTCTTCCGGATCATGATCACGTAGTCTCATCTCCTCTTCCTTCATGCCAAGAGAAATAAGCCAGTCTCTGCAGAAGCTTCTCCAGTAATTGAACCACTCGTCTTCTGTGCCCGGCTTACAGAAAAATTCAAGCTCCATCTGCTCAAATTCTCTTGTACGGAATGTAAAGTTACCCGGAGTAATCTCATTACGGAATGATTTTCCAATCTGACCGATACCAAATGGAACCTTCTTACGTGATGTTCTCTGTACATTCTTAAAATTAACGAAAATACCCTGAGCTGTTTCCGGACGAAGATATACTGTGTTCTTGGCATCCTCAGTAACGCCCTGGAATGTCTTAAACATAAGATTAAACTGTCTGATATCTGTAAAATTGTGCTTGCCACATGAAGGACAAGGAACGTTGTTGTCTTCTACGAACTTAACCATGTCCTCATTTGACCATCCATCAACCGATGTCTCAAGAGTAATACCGTGTTCAGCTGCAAAATCCTCAATAATCTTGTCAGCTCTGAATCTCTCATGACACTCCTTACAATCCATCAAAGGATCCGAAAAACTTCCAAGATGTCCCGATGCCACCCATGTCTGTGGATTCATAAGGATAGCACAGTCAACGCCGACATTATATGGGTTTTCCTGAATAAATTTTTTCCACCATGCTCTCTTGACATTATTCTTAAGCTCTACGCCAAGGTTACCATAGTCCCATGTGTTAGCAAGTCCGCCATAAATCTCAGAACCGGGATATACAAAACCTCTGTTCTTTGAAAGAGCTACAATCTTATCAAGTGTTTTTTCCATTACAATTCTCCTTTATTTAACTACTATATATGCAAGTCCGGCCGATTCCGACGAGACTCTGGCATTCCTTTCATCAATTACATCTACATTTGCAGATGTATATTCGATTTTTTTCGGGCTGTTTATTCTTACTACTTCACTTACAATTATTATATCTTCTTTTTGCATACCCATAAGGTCGTTTTTAGTAATTGTCTGTGTAGAGCCTCTTTTTTTAAGTACTGTCTCCGAAATTAATCCCTTATCATATGCATCATTAATAGAACCGTAATATGCGGTCGAATTATAAAACTCATTATAAGTGTCACAGCTGTCAAATAAAAGCGTTGCCTTTGCTTTTCCTTCACTAATATCAAGTTTCTTAAGTTCAACTTCACCCTTGCCGATATTAGTAGAATTATAGTCACTTATTTTCTCATTGAAGAAAGTCCTTAGTCCATCCTCTGAATATTTCTGAGTATCAAAGCTTTCTACAATAACGTCTGTAATTTTACCGTCTTCTTCAAAAAATAATGTAGTTTCAAAATATTCTTCTTTCGTATCAGCACCACAGCCCGGAAGAGATATGGCAATAATACTTAAAAGAATCAAAAATAGTATTTTTTTCAAGGCTTGAACCTTTCTTAAGAATAATAATCAATCTATTATAATACTATTACATATACGCTTTCAACAAATTTGAGCAACTGAATTTAGCTATAATAACAATTCGGCACTTTTAAACGGTTTATCCGTACACCGCTTGAATAAATCTTTAGCAAAAGAAGCAAGTTCATCGATTGCGTCCCCCGATAAAGTAAACGTATAAAGTTTTTCAATACTTGAAGAAACTATGAAATCAATTGCAAATCTGACAGTACCACTTAAATTTATATTTCCAGGAATCCCCGGGAACTCGCCATTTATTACAAGTGCCTTTATTTCATAAATACTTCTTACAAGTCTGTTATCAAGGCTTTCTTTTATAATCGCTTTAATCGACTGAAATAAAAGCTTTAACATGAGTGTATCGTCGTTATTTTCCCTTGTATAGTAGCTTGCAACTTCAAGAAAATACATACCAAGAAATGCACCTTCAAAATCTTCTCTTAATTCCTCAAAGTAATATGAAATCTCTGCATCCGCAAGATTATATGCATTCTTTCCTTCGTATAGTTTAAACTGTCCGAAGCAGAACCTGTTTGTCGCCGCCATCATTTTATTATTAAGACGTCTTGCACCTCTTGAAAAAGCCGTAATCTTGCCTCTTTCTTTAGTTAGTATTACAACACGCCTGTCATAATCGTTAACGGGGTATACTTCAAGTACCATACCCGTAACCTGAACTAAATTGTTCATTAATACTTATTCCTTATTTTCTACATATCCATAGTTTTTAAGAAGCATATCGGAATCTCTCCAGTTCTTTTTAACAGTTACAAAAAGCTTCAAATTCGTATGAGTGTCGATAAGGCGTTCAATCTCATATCTTGCCGCGCAACCGATTTTTTTAAGCATATTCCCCTGCTTGCCTATAATAATGCCTTTATGAGAATCTCTTTCACAAATAATTGTTGCATCAATATTGCATATCTCTTTCCCATATTTCATTCTGTCAATAATAACAGCAATTCCGTGTGGTATTTCATCATCAAGGCACTTAAGAGCTTTTTCTCTTATTATTTCTGCAACAATTGCCCTTTCAGGCTGGTCTGTAACTGTATCTTCATCGTAAAATGGTTCCCCATATGGCAAATAGCTCATAATTACTTTAATCAGTTCATCGCAGTTATCACCTTTAAGAGCAGATACAGGGACGATATCATTAAAGTTAATAAGGTCTTTATATGAATCAATTATTGCAAACATATCATTTTTAGAAACCGTGTCAGCCTTATTAATTACTAAAACAACAGGAACATTAATACTTTCAAGCTGTTTAGCAATATCTTTATCTCCTCTTCCAATAAAGGTTGAAGCCTCAACAAGCCAAAGCACAACATCCGCATCTTTCAATGTGGATGTTGCAGCTTTAACCATATATTCAGAAAGCTTGTTTTTAGCAGTATGAATACCCGGTGTATCGAGAAATACAATCTGACCTTCATCAGATGTATAAACTGTTTTGATTTTATTTCTCGTAGTCTGGGGCTTATTGGACGTTATTGCAATCTTCATCCCGATAAGCCTGTTCATAAGTGTCGATTTGCCGACATTAGGTCTGCCGATTATTGCAGCAAACCCTGACCTGTAACTACTGTTATGCATTTGGTTTTGTTCCATTATCGGTATTCACCTTTTTGTTTTTATTTGCTCTTAATTCTTTCTTCTTTGCTTTCTTTTCCGCTCTTCTTGCTTTAGCCTGTGCTCTGTATTCAGGTCCTTTGATCTTTTCAACAAAGAATCTTACAACAAAGAATATAATAACAACCGGTACCGCTACAAATACGGCTAATACAACAAGAATAGGAATCGAAATAATAAATCCTACTATGAAATCAATTACAAGTTCCTTAGCATCAAGTAAGTTCTCTGTGAATCCAACTGCAATTCTCTGCCATACAGTCTGTTTTACTTCTTCTACAGGTGTATATCTTTCTACTTCCCTGACATAGATTGTTACAGTTGAATAGTCAACCTTATTATCCATTGTACGAAGTCTTGACTCATATGACTCAAGTTCATAACGAACATCTGTTATTCTTGACTCGATAGCTATGATTGTTTCGATATCTTCCGCTTGAAGTAACAGCTCGTCAAGTCTTTGCTGTTCAGTTCTAAGTGAGCTGATATGAGCCTGTGTATCTGCATAGTTAAGTGTAATGTCTTCTGCAGACTCTGACTTGTTTGTAATATTCGAAATGTCAGCAACATTTGAAACAAAGCTGTCAAGCTTATTTGACGGAACTCGCGCGACTAAGTCAGCACTTCTCATGTTCTTACTTGAAGAACTTATGCTTCTTCCTGAAATATTTGTGCTTTCCATATATCCGCCAAGTTCTTTTACTTTTTTATCTATATTGGAAACGAAAGAATCAAATTCTTCTGTTTCTGCAGAAATATTAACATTTCTGATAATTTTTCTGCTTGAGTTTTCTATTGCTCCGTCATCAATGCTGTCAACGCCATCCTCTACAGCAGCTTCTTCTTCTACCGCCTCTTCATATGCACCGGTTCCATAATCGGCTTCATACATATCATCTGAATGATACTCTTCCGGTGCCATTTCCGCAGCCTCTGTCGACTTATAATTGGAGCCACTTCCGCAGCCTGCCAAAACTGCTCCAATAGTAACGGCAGTTATTAAATATGATAATACTTTCTTCATACCTTCCCTTTCTGCATTACGCAATCACAACAAATCTTCTATATTCAAAAACAGGTCTTTATTAGCATTAATCTTATCTTCGGCACCTACAACACAAATTGCATCTGCCTTCATAATCTCTCTTATGTAGTCAGCAAGCTCTCTAATCCTATCTATATTGCAGTTAAGAACATCGTCTCTGTTCTTCTGCTTATCTTTATCGCTCTTATGGGAAAGGTATGCACCAAGGCTTGCAATTCCTTCATCATAAGGAGTAAGTGGTGAATCAATATCTGCCATTGTTCCGATAATAAACTTTGTCATATCTCTTTCAGAGCAGTTAAAGTTTTCAATGTAATCGGCAGCCTTCTCATAAATATCTATTGTTTCTTTAAGGTTAGGATCTCTATATGATACAAAGTATCCGATTCCGTCCTGTGAAAATCCGCTCATGCAACCATATGCCCCACCCTTTACACGGACATTGTTCCAAAGGTAATCATATCCCATAATTACTTTAAGAACCATAAGTGCTCCGGTAGGTTCTAGACCTGACTCCCTAAAGTTACCAACTCTTGCTACATACTGTACCTGGCCACTCGTCTTTAATCCCTCATTTAATTTCTTAAGTTCTAGTGTCTCCTTTGGTAATTCAATATCGGTAGTTATTAAATTTGCGGCAAAATCATCAGTAAGCTTAATTACTGTATCGTTATACTTTTCATCTCCGATATAATCAACCGTAAGATTTTCTTTCCTGAATAAAGCGGCTGTAATAGAATTAAGTTTTTCTTTTAAGTCATCCTTCTTATTGTCATAATCATCAATAAGCCCGCTTATTACTCTGTAAAAGTCAAGTCCGCCAAGCTTTTCCTTGCACGCATCGTGCTTTGAAATATATGACAACGCTCTCTTAAACGCTGTCGAATGACCTGCACTTAATATTGACGGCTGCATTCTTGCCTTAATCATATTAAGAAGTTCAAGAAGTCTTTCATCATCAGAATAATCAGTATTTACAATGAGCTCTCTCATTAAATCAAAAGCATGCTCCATATTGTCATATAATACTTTGGTTCTGACTTTAACATAAGGAGTATATTTCTTATAGTCAATATAATCAGTTACAACAGCAGTTGCTGTACTGATACCACCCGTTTTGATATTAACCTTATTAGTAAACTCCGTATATGAATAATTTTTAGTATTCATAAAGCTTAGTATATTAGTCAAAAGGCCAACGTAAGGATAATAGCTTACCGGGACGTTACTAAGATCAAAGTACAAAGTCACATATCCAATTCCATTTGTATAAATATCATGTGTTATTACTTTTGTGCCATTGATTTCATTCTCTTTATATTTATATTTCTTCGCCTCTCTCTTAATATCAGAAATCTTAAGAAGAGGAATCTTTTCAAGGTCTTCCTTGGAACTGGGTTCTTCCTGGTATTTCTTTAATGACTTAGTATCATTAATAAGCTTATCAAGCTCATCATCTGATAAAGACGCCTTATAATCTGAGAGTTTCTTTTTAAGTGCCTGCTCTTTCTTAGTATTGTAACCCTTTTCAGGCTCTAATACCACAATTGAAGAATGGGTGTTATTTAATAAATACTTTTCAATGAGTTTCTCAAAGTAATCAGTATCAACCCTGCTTCGTAATAATGCGTATGTGTCATTTGCTTCTATATGCATAAATGGATCATTATCGTCATATAACCAGCTGTCAAATGACTGCAGTCCATACATTAATCCCTTAGGATATCTTCCAAAGTCAGCTTCTCTATATTTAAACTCAAATACATTTATGGCTGCTCTTAGCATATCTTTATCAATGCCTGAATTAATGACGTTTTGAAGCTCATCTTTAATATTAAAAATAAACTCGTCAAGGTCTGATGCATTGGCGCCTTTTCCCATTATTGAATAATATGGCTGCAAAATACCATTTTCATAAATAGCATCAACATCACTTACAAGCCCTGATTTTAATAATCTCTCGGTTAATACCGCGCCCGGTGCACCAATAAGACAGTAATCAATAACCTGAAATGCAAGATATAATTCCTTATTAAGCACAGAATCAACTACAACATTGTATGAAAGATATGTATTATTTTCTATCGGTTCATCCGATGTGACGGAATATTTCTTATTAATTACCTTAGTCTCATCAAACGGATTCTGGAATCTGATTTCAGAATCAATATCAATTGCATCATACTTGGATAAATATTCCTTATCAAGGTAATCAAGTCTCTCTTCTACGTCAATATTACCATATAAGTATATATAGCTATTGCTAGGATGATAGTACTCGGAATGAAACTCAAGGAACTTTTCATATGTAAGCTCCGGGATAGCATCAGGGTCTCCACCTGATTCAACGCCGTATGCAGTATCAGGGAATAAAGTATTAAAAATCTCCCTGTTCATAATGTCGTCAGGCGTTGAAAAAGCTCCCTTCATCTCATTATACACAACACCATTTATTGTAATATCATCGTCCTTATTCTCAAGCTCGTATCTAAATCCTTCCTGACGAAAAATCTCCTCATGTTCATAAATATTAGGATGAAATACTGCATCCATATATACATCCATAAGGTTTTTGAAATCCTGATCATTACATGACGCAATTGGATATACGGTCTTATCAGGATATGTCATTGCATTTAAAAATGTATTCAGCGAACCCTTACAGAGTTCCACAAACGGGTCCTTAACAGGATATTTCTTAGAACCGCATAATACGGAATGCTCCAAAATATGCGGTAATCCCGTCGAATCATACGGAGGAGTCCTAAATCCGATACAGAACACCTTATTCTCATCATCATTAGACAAAATAAAAACCTTTGCACCTGTCTTTTTATGCCTTAAAAGATACCCCTTTGAATTCAAATCAACGATATTCTTTTCTTTTACTACTTCATATGCGCTATGCATGAATTTATCCTTCTTTCGTTATGTTTATTACTCTTTGTGCCTGTGCGTAAATAAATGTTCGTTACAGTATTCATAATTACCGTTACATTTTGAGCAGAACCTGAATTCAAGATCAGGATTATCAAGCTCGGTTCTTCCGCAAATTGCACATTTATGCTTTGATATCTTACCGGTTGTTGAATCTTTTGCACCTGTTGATTTTGCCTGATTTACAGAATTTCTAAAATCAGCCTGCCGCTTTCTCTCTGCATATGAAAACCTTCTCATATTCCGTGAGTTTAGGAAGAATATAAGGAAGTTAAGAAGCGATGCAAGCAAAATCACGCCTCGAATAATGATAATTGGTAATGACCTGATTTGAATGACCTCAACCACTAAAAGCACCGCATAAAGTATTGCCATCCACTTAATCTTAATCGGAATGAAGAAGTATAGTAGCACCTGCATATTCGGATAAAGCGCTGCAAAAACAAGGAAAATAGACATATTGACGTAATATGTAGTGACATACATACTTATTACAAATCCGACTTCTTCGGGATTATTGTTACTTGCATATGCAAAGAATACATATAAAAGCATTGCACCGATAAATGTAAATATCATTCCCGAGAAAATATATACATTGTATCTGAATGCGCCCCAGGTCATCTCAAGACTTCTGCCAAGTGAATAATAGAAAAAGAGCATGATAATTGTAAAAATACCAAGCGATGATGGTGGAACGATTATCCATGTAATAATTCTCCATACCTGTCCATGTACTATTTCATATGGATTAAGCCTTAAAAAATCTACTGTTCCGGTAAGTGACAATATATAGCCAATTACATATGCAACAATAATATATAACGATAAATTATTAATTGCATATTTTCCGTATTTTCGTTCTGCTTTGTCTAAAAAACTGTTCATAATCTATTTAAATACTCCTTTGTTTGTTAAGAGATATAATATACAGATTATATGATTAATCTGTGAATAATTAAAATGCATATTCCATAATATTTTAACACGAAGTTATTATTTTTTCGATAGCAGATTATATATGAACAAATAGAAAAACCCTGACGCATTCGCGTCAGGGCCCTCCCAAAATCGAATCAGATTCGAAAATTATTTAATTATCTGGCGTTTTTCTTTCTTCTGGCATTAGCAATTGCTACTGCAATAATTGAGCCAATGCTTGCAAGAAGGAGTAATGTCCATAAGAAGATGTTGAATGCATCTCCTGTAACAGGACCAAGTCTCTCACCAAGAACGCCTGCCTTCGGTGCTGCACGTACACCAAGTACTCCTGATAATACGCCACCTGAACGTCTGCCTGTATCTGTAGGTCTTCTCTCTCCTCTTACTTCTCCACCGCTACTTGGAACTACCGGTGTATCAGGAGGAGTTGTGCTGTTAGTAATACGTCCTAAGTCGTATGAAACAGTTGCTGTAGCTGATGAGCCAATTGTGAATGTGTATGCGATTGGATCGCCGTTTACATCTGTATTGACTTCATATCCTGCAGGAGCTTCTACTTCTACGAAGTAGTAATCATCCCAAGGAAGGTCGCCTACATAAATCTCACCTGAAGCATCTGTTGTGTATGTACCAACTCTGTAATATACATCAGAGTAAATTGTAGCTGCTATAGCACTTGATACTGTTGTAGGTGTCTTAGCATAGAGCTCGAATACTGCACCGGCAAGTGATACTGAACCGTCTGCATTTGTCTTTCTAAGTCTTACCGAACCTACTTCCTTAGCATTAAGAGCAACAACTTCAACTGTCTCTCCATCACTGAGCACTGAGAATGAGAATCTGTCTGTGCTTCTAATATATCCTGCAGGAGCAACTGTCTCTGTGAAGTAGTATGAGCCGTATGGTAAATCTGTAACCTCGAGCTCTCCTGCTGCATTAACTACAAATCTTCCGTTTGAGCTTGTCTCAGAGTATCTGTATGATCCTGCTGTACCTGATGCATATACTCTTGAGCCGTCTTCTCTGTAAAGTGCAAACTCTGCACCTTCAAGTGCTGCTCTTGTTGTAGCATCAAGCTTTCTAAGCTTAACTGAACCTGTAATCTTCTCATCTCTCATAGTTACTACAGTAGTCTCGCCCTTCTTAAACGTAAATGTCTGATCCGGAGCCACCTTGTAACCTGTAGGAGCACTTACTTCACGTAATGTGTATGTCTTATCAAATTCAACCTTAGTAATATCTACTGCATGAGCTGATGTTCCAGATACCCATCTGTCAACCTCTGTACCTGCAGAATCAAGAATAACAAGCTCTGCACCTGCAAGTGTTGCTCCGGTTATTGCATCAACCTTTCTGATAAGAAGCTCACCGTATGTATTGTAGAAATCAAATACCTTTCCTTCTACAACCTCTACCTTTTCTGACAGGTAGCCAGGGATTTCAACTTCATCAACTCTGTAAACTATCTTCTGACCGTCTGTTGTATATGCCGGAAGCTTCTTGCCATTTTCGAATGAATCGAATCTGTACTTCCAATCAGGTGCTTTGGCAACTGCTGTATTGATAACCTGCTGTCCTACACCTACATTACTTGCATATAACTTAATTGTAACTTCATCCGGCCTGCTTCCATCTGCCGGTCCGCCAATCCAGTGCTTCTCACCTGAAATAACTGTATATTCAGGCTTTAAGTTTGTAAAGTCAAACGTTGAAGCTGTGTACAGATACTTATCATTTTCAAGCTTAACTGCTACTGTAGCACCGCTCTTATCAATGGCTGTAACATCAAGTTTAAGCTTATCAGAGCCTGCAGCCGGTGCATTAACAGCTACTGTTATTTCATATACATTTTCATCGTATAAAACGCCGTCGCCTACTCTCTTTTCTTCGTAAAGCTTGTAAGTATAAGTCTTTCCGATATCGTTCTGAGTGAACTTAAGTCCTTGAGCAATGTCTCCATTATCATCAAGTCCTAATACAAAGCTTCCGTCTGCCAGAGCAGTCGCACTGTCAATCAGTGTATCCTTTGTTGCATCTACTCTGTATAATACAAATTCAAAGTTTGTAAGCTCCTCACCTGTAATGTAATCCTTAGAGTCTTCATATCTCTTAAGGAACTTTCTACCCTTGAATAATAAGTCCGCATTTGCTTCGTACTTATTCTCAAATGTAAAGTAGTTAGCTCTGTTTTTATCACTTCCTACGAAGAAGTCATATGGCTCCTGTCCGCCACCATTTAACTCACTGGTTATACTATAAACGCTAGGAACAAGATGTCCTTTGCCGTCATCAGTAACGTCAACTGTTACTTTATAAATTCTCTCATCGTACTTAACACCTGGAGCTTTGCTTTCATCAGCAGGAATAACTTCCTTTATCTCATAAGTATGGCGACCTCTGTCATCAAGCTTCATTGTAGGCTTGTACTCGTAGCTTAATATAGATAAGCTATTTGAGAATGTAATAACACCATTTTCACATGGAACTGTAAATTCAGGACTTTCCTTCCTTTCTGTAGTCTCCTTAATTGTGAACTTAAAGTCTTTTAAGAACTCTTCTGGTCCGTCAAATGTCTTAGTTCCGATAAGATTAAGTGAACCATTAGCTTCGTATTCATTCTTGAATAAGAATATTGCATTTTCGCTTATGTTCTTATCTTCTAAGTTAGAATCCTTAATCTTCTGAGTAAGCTTCTTAAGAAGGTCCTCTCTGTCAACCTTTACATTAAGCGTTCCATCTCCATTATCAGAAACTTCAACTAATATCTTATAGATATCTTCATCAAATTTAATTCCTGTAGCTGTTTCCTGCTTAACTTCGCTGAATTCATAGATAAAGTTTGCTTTTCCATTAGGACCTAAATCATCCTGAGTATACTTAAGGAAATAATCACCCTTCTTAGAAACAACATCATCACTTGAGAACTTAATCTGGTTTCCAACGTTTTTAACAACGTATTCGTGACCGTTTACAGTATTATTCTTTAAGTCTACTTCTCTAATCTTAAACTCAAATTCGCCATCCTTAAGGTCACGTCCTACAAGCTCCTTCCAGCCTTCCGGATCCCACTTGCCTGTCGCTTCATATACGTTTGTGAATTCAAGCTTTGCCTTACCATCTTTAAGACCGAATATTCCGCCGTTTTCTCCGAGCTTATCGATCTTAACTTCCTTAGTCATTCCGTCTACGCCGGCCGTTAATTTGATAACAAGGCTGTACTTTTCCTGAGACTGAGTGATACCACCACAGTTATCCTTTTTCTGCTCAACAACTGTGTACTTAAGTTCCTTCTCACTGTCATATCCGCCTGAAGCATTTTTAAATACTTCCTGGTCAAACTTCATAACAGGGAATACAAACTTACCTTCGGCAACTCCCTTGTCATTCATTGTTCCTGCTACGTTTTTAGAAATCATTTCATTGCCGTCATTAACAAGAACCTTGTCTCCGTCCATAATTGCGAACGAGAACTCATCTGCCTTAAGGTTTCTATTCTCTAATTTCTTAAGACCTTCAAGAGGAATTTCTACTGAAGCTTTGTACTTATTGGTAAATACTACTTCTGTAGCTCCTGTGGTCTCATCTCCTGACACCTTAGTATAAGTGTCATTAATTGAGATTGCCTGTGTTGTTTCATCAATATCTACTACTACAGTTGCATAATAAACAGTTGTGTCTATTGCTGTTCCGTCTTCTGTATTAATTTCTTCAATCTTATAATAGTATGTTCCAAGTTTACTCTGATCATACTTAATTGAAGAGAAGCTTGTAGTAATGTCTTTGTTCTTAATCTCTTCTGTGTAACCACCGGCTACAACATTTCCGTCTTTATCTACTTCAGTAAGCTTATATGTGTACTTACCGTTTTCGTAATTCTTTCCTTCAACTGTCTTTGTAACAGATGGAGCCCACTCATTTTCATCTGCATACTTATTAGTAAAGTTCATCTTAGTCGCTTCAACACCCTTATCAGTTGTTGCAACTGCGCTCATTTTACCTGTAACAGTATTTAAGTCAAGAGTTACTGTAACTGTATAAACCTTCTTATCATAAGTAATCTTTTCATCATGAGTTTCAGGCTCATACTCTTCAACGGTATATGTCTTAACGGTTGTGTACTTGCCTGTAGCTGCGTTGTACTCTAAGTTTTTCTCAGTGTAATTTAATGCAGCAACATCTTTATGGCTGAATTTATATTCGCCCTTACCGTTTACTGTTGTCTCAGCTATCTTATTGCCTTCTGAATCTTTAAGGATAAATGTATATTCACCCTTGTTAATCTTATCAGACTCGAAGCCTTCAAGAATCTTCTCACCACCTAAGTCAACAAATGCTGATGCACTGAATTTATTTTCGAAAGTAGTGCTTCCTGTTTCTGCAGTCTTTTCAACAGCGAGTGCGCCGTTCTTAACTGATACATTAACCTTAGCAGTGTATTTATTCTTAGTGTATTCAACTCCCTTAATATCGCCTGACTTCTCAGTAATTTCAAACTCGTATTCTCCAACCTCAGTCTGATCGAATACAATACTTCCGAAGTCAACAACACCTGTTGCGTTATTTGTTACGGTCTTTTCACCGCTCTCAAATGACTTAATTTTGTCACCCTTAGTCTGCTTAAGAACAAACTCGAATTCTCCGTCATTAAGATTTCTACCTGTTAACTTCTTATTTACTACAAATGGTATTGAGCCATCTGCAATGAATTCGTTAACAAATGCAACCTTGCCGCCTCTTCCGTTAGTTACTGTCTGATTGAATGAAAGCTCACCCTTACCGGCATCACATACTTCAATTGCTACGTTAATAGCTGTCTCATCGTATGTAACATTTGGAATTCTGTCTGCTTTATTTTCAGGAATTACTTCCTTAACAGTGTAGTAATATGTCTTACCTACATCTTCCTGTGTGAATTTAAGGATATTTGTTCCTTCTCCGCCAAACTTAAAGTTTCCGTTTGCATCATTTGAAGCAGTTGCAATAACCTCTGACTTGTCATCCAAAAGTACAAATTCAAATTCACCTTTTTCTAGAGCTCTTCCGGTTAATGTCTTTGTACCAACAATTTCTGTCTGACCGTCAGCCTTATATGGGTTATTGAAAATAAACGGTGCAGGTGCAACATCTTCTAATGTACCTTCTGTAGTAACACCATTCTTAACAATATCTACTCTGTTTCTTACGGTTAACTTGCCGTCTGAACTTTCATTTGTTACTTCAACGTGAATATTGTACTCAGTTGTATCAAATTCATAACCGGCATACTCTTCTCCATCGTTAGGAATTTCACGAATCTTATAATCGTATTCGCGTTTACCATATGTCTTTGTGGCTTCATCATATAAATCTTCTAACTTGAATTGTCTGTCAGGGAATGAAACCACATCACCTGCCTTGGCATTTACAACAATTGCAGGATCAATTCCTGTACCTGAAAGTTCAAATGTAAAGTCAAGATTATCAGGTACATTCTTGCCCGTTACAGTCTTTTTAACCTGTAATGGTAACGAATTGGCAGCACTGTAAGTATTCGTGAACACAATTGAATTAGCACCAACGATTGTCTTAGTTGCAGACATTGTTCCGTCTTGATTATCTTTAAGTGTCACTACTACAGTATATACTTCCTCTGAATATTTAATATTTTCATCCTTTTCAGAAGGAATTACTTCAGATACAGTGTATGTATATGTTTCTTCATTCTTACCGTTAAGATCTTCATATGAATACTCTATCGGTCCGAATGTAAATCTTCCGCCTGCTTCAGTAGAAGCAAAACGGTCTTCTGTTAAGTTACCTCCGCTAAGCTTAAATGTAAACTCGTCCTTAGCTGCCTGTGCCTTTCTTCCTGCAACAACCTTGTTACCATCGATTACAACACTTGTACCGCGGGTTGTATATGGGTTAACAAACTTAACTGCATCAGGCTCGCATAATCCCTTACTTGAACCGTCAGTATTTGATACTACTGTTGATACAGCACTAATTGTATCCTTTGAAGGTGCAGTAATATCAGCTTTAACGCTTAACACACCACTGCCATCATCAGTAACTGTTACATTTACTGTATAAACAGTTTCGTCATATGTAAATCCTGCCTTCTTATCCTTATCCTCAGGTATTACTTCTTTTATTGTATATTCATAAGACCCTGATGAAGGCTTTGTATACTTAATTGCGCTGAATGTAACGTTTCCGTTAGCATCATTTTCAACTGTCTCGGAAAAATCCTTACCATTTTCGTCTTTACCGCTAAGGATAAATGAGAAGTCGCCCTTATTAAGTACTCCGTTTGTCTCCTTAATAGCTTTAAGCTTTAATTCGCCTTCTGCTACATACTTATTGTTGAATACAACATCCTTATCTGCATTTTTACCTGTGAATAATGCAACAATGTTATCCCAGATTGTAGGCTTTTCATATGTATTGCCTGACTCATAAGCATACCAGTCTGTTTCGATTACACCTTCGCCGTTATCCTTAAGAGTAACAACTACATTGTAAACCGTGTCATCATATGTATAGCCACTAGAAATATTAGCAGGGATCACTTCACGGATTGTGTAGTACTTAGCAAACTTTCCGCCTTCTATAGCATGTGTAAAGCTATCTTCCTTGAGATTTTCCTGTGTGTATGTCCACTCAGGGAATGAAACGATTGCTTCTTCTCCTGCTTTAGCTTCTGGAACAGGAACCTTAGCTACTAAATCATTGTTTTCATCACGAAGCTCAAATTCAAACATTCCACTTGTAATTGCTCTTCCTGAAAGTACCTTTTTAGCCTGAAGCTGAACCTCGCCAATTGCAGTGTATTCATTTTTAAATATAACGTTTTTAGAATCTACTGCGTTACCTTCAGCGTCTTTATATTCAACGCTTGTAGTAAGCGTATCATCACTAGGAGTTACAGTAACTATCACATCATATTCAGCAGTAGAATAAGTAAATCCATTTAAGCCTGTATTCTTCTCCTTAATCTTATATGTAAATGTTGTTGTAACTGCATTACCACTTGAATCCTTGTTAAGATTATTAAGTGTATAATCAAGCGGCTTAAATGTCACTGTTCCTGAGCTATTGTTTGTTGCAGTGTCAAGTACAGCTCCTGTGCTGTCATAAAGTTCAAATGTAAACTGCTTATCCTTTAATGTTCCATAATTAATCGACTTATACGCCTGGATTATTGCAGAACCAGGAGTATCATAAATATTAGTAAACTTAATTCCTTCTCCAACACTGTATGTAGGAACGCAGCTGAGTTTACCATTACCATTATCAGTAACAGTAACCTTTACTTCATAAACTGTTGTATCATTAGTAACATTCTCTAATGAACCTGCTTCTTCTACTGTATAGTAGTACTCTCCAGGCTTAGTGTATGTAATTGCATCAAAAGTGAACTCTCCGCCTCTGTCGCTAAAGAGAGCGGCTTTCTTTGTAATATCTTTTCTCTGAAGCTCTTTTCCGGTAGCCTTATCTTTAAGAACTGCCTGGAACTTTCCGTTATCATCACCTGTAAACTTTCTGCCGATAAGTTCCTTTGTTCCGCCAAATACTACTTCACCCGATGCATTATAAGAGTTCTTAAATGTATCGTCATTATTCTCAAACTCTGCAACTGTGATTAATGTAATACCTGAATCGCTGACTGACTTAGTTACACTGACAGTTACCGTCTTAACAGTTCTGTCATATGTATATCCGTTTCCATCCTCATCAGGACATACCTCGTTAACATAATACTTATATGTCTTTGAGTCTGCTCCGTTAAGATCTGAAAGCTTATATGTAATTTTTTCAAATGTAACATTACCTGCAGCATCGTTCTTAGCAGTGCGGATCACATTTCCGGCTTCATCCTTAAGCTCAAATGCGAACTGTTTTGCTTCAAGAGTTCTGCCTTCAAGTGACTTCTTAGCACTAATAACAATTCCGTTTTCTGCATAGTAGTTAACAAATGTAATATCACCTACTTCGCCATTATTCTTGGTAATTGTCTTTGTTGCTACAAGCTTACCGTTGTTATCATCTTTAACTGATACACTGACAGTATATACATCTTCTGAATACTGGATACCGTTTGTTTCATCAGGCTTTTCTTCAGTAACCTTAAATGTATAATTTCCTTCTGCCTTAAATAATATTTCACCAAATGAGAAGTTACCGTTTGCATCATTCTTAACAGCGGTATTTGCAGGAAGAACTACTACGCCATCACTAACCGCCTTAGAAGTAACTTCATCTGAAGCCTCAAGCATGAATGTGAACATGTCACCTTCAAGAACCTGACCCTTTAATATCTTATTTCCGTTAAGAGCTATCTTAGTATCAGCAACTTTATAATCGTTTGTAAATGTTGCATTAAAAGTAGCCTGTACATTACCATCAACTTTTGTAACAAGATTTCCGTTGCCGTCATCTTCTACAACAAGTTTAACAGTATATACATTATTATCATAAGTAATTCCCTGATACGTATAATTATTCTCAGCTGTTGCGCCGGCAGGTATTACTTCTTCTATTGTATATGTATGCTCGCCTACAGCGTACTCGCCATTTGCAGGATTTACAGCATACTTAAGAGGCTTAAATGATACACTACCTGTTCCGTTAACAGATATAGTTTCGATTACCTTACCATCTTCCTTAAGAACGAATGAGAAAGTCTTACCTGAAGGTAATTTAGAGCCTTCCTTAAATGCCTTAAGTGCAGTAAATGTAAATGTACCCTCTGCCTTATATACGTTTGTAAATGTAGCAGGACTAGTTTCAGTAGCCTTATCTGCTGTTATCTGTAATGTTCCGTCACCCTTGTCTGAAACCTTAACTGTAATTTTTTCTTCATGTGTATCATATGTAATTCCAGGTATATTACCTAAATCTTCTTTAATTACATACTTAAACTCCTTACCCGCATCATCAAGCGAATAATTAATTGCGCTAAAGCTCACCAAACCATTGCTGTCATTTTTAACAGTCTGAAGCTTTGTGCCGTTTTCATCAAATAAGCTGAATGAGAACTCTTCATTCTTAACACCGTAAGTACGGTTAGATACAACTTTTTTAGCATAGAGTGAAATCGAACCGTTGGCCTTATACTCATTATCAAATGCCATTGTCATAAGACCATCACTAAGACTTCCTATATCAGTTAGATCATTTACGCCATACTTAAAGTATTCAACTGAAGCACCATATCCTGAAAGTACTCCGTTATTAAGCAGCT